>Ga0209589_1008854_pt1 | contig 15537 bp, 7 predicted proteins | sample CowpeawhiteBW_FD_187525 | JGI IMG/M metagenome (GOLD analysis project Ga0209589, IMG submission 187525) | Root nodule microbial communities of legume samples collected from California USA - Cow pea white BW (SPAdes) (version 2) | ecosystem: Host-associated > Plants > Roots > Nodule | place: USA... | reverse complement strand
AAAAAAAAAAAAAAAAAAAAAAAATTTAAAAAAAAAAAAAAAAAAAAAAAAAAAACAAGTGTTTATTTTGATATGAAAGTCTATGATGTGCCTATTGTTATCTTCTTATAGATAAAATTTCTTTAACATGTAACTCATATTTCTATAAAGAGAGAGAAAATAGAGTATATAAAAAGATGCTCTTTTTTGTCTTTATAATTTAAAATTTTAGTTTTATCTTTTAAAATATAATTATTTATTAAATTTTTAAAATTCGACTGTAATTTTAAAAGTTTTTTATAAAATTGTGTATCTTTACTTTTTCTTTTTTTTTCTTATTTTTTATACATTTTACTCTATTTTTAATAAATATATTAATTTAATAACATTACAATATCATCATCTATTAATATAATATCACACATATTTAAAAATACGTACACAGGCACGATAGTATCTGTATTTACGTTAGTATATATATATATATATATATGAAAAAAATTATATTTTTAAACAAAATTTAAAATATTACAGTTAGGTGTCAATTTAGATATAATATATGAGAAATTAATTAATTAATTAATTTAAAAAATAAAAATTAAAACTAATGTAAAGGAGTTATGAATAGCCCATACCAGAATCCACACGATTATTGGCGTTGGTTCGACGTCGTTTTTAAGAGGCGGGAAATCTCGCAGTGTTCCTCTTTTCGCATCTACAAAAGCTGGTCGTTGGTTTTCGCTTTTAACTTTTCTAATTATTATTATTATTATTATTATTATTATTTTAAGATTGAAAAGAAACACTGTTTTTTTTTTTTTCTTTCAAATTTCAAATTTGTAGAAAAGTGAGAACATTGAGGGCTGAGTGGGGGACAAAGACCTGGGTGTGCCTCCAATCCATTACTTAAAATGATGGAAAATTATTGGTATTATATTATCATGACTTTAGATTTTATAAGATATAAAATAGTAATTTCTGAAAAAAAGTTATGTCTAATATTACTAAGCATTATATCAAACTAATAACATAGTAGCTTATTAGCAATATTAAGGTTCACAATGTTATATGCATGTTTATTTTCTTCCTAACTTTAAAATTCGTTGGAGAACACATATTAACACATTTTAGAAATTAATTAAAAATTTGACATCCAATAATTAAATTAAACAAGTGTATTAATTAATTTGAAAAATAACATCAATGCTTTCTTTTTCCACTGGGCTTATTGTGTCTCAAGAAAATTACTATGGGCACCCCCATAATGTTTTCATACACCCTCATTTTCACAAAATGTCGATTTTACCTTTTGTGATTTATATTTTTATGGATTCCTAAAAGTATATCTTCTGTACTTCATCTTAATTGGTCAACTGCCACTTTGGGTATGAAGTTTTGTTCTTACTTCCTGCACCCTCCTAAATTTCAACTATTTTATCCTCTTCAAAAGTCACTGGTTACTCGTTCCATTCCGAAACAAACTATTCAGAGTTTCTGAAATAAGGTTTTCAGAACAAAATTTTCTTAATACCTGAAATGCATTACAAACAAAAATTCAAAATAGAAATTTCAAAATAAACCTTTTCAGAACACATATAATACCTTTTGAAACGAATTTTTAAAAACACCTCATGTTAAATAGATTATTGAAAAAGTTTTCCGGAACACATGAAATACATTCCGGAAAGAACTTAAAATAACAAACTTCTTTTTCACGTTTTCTCTACTCTTCCTATAACAAATAGTGGTGTGGTGTAGTAGTAAAAGATAATTTATTTTTGAATTAAATATGTTTTTATCTCTTAATTTTCACTCAATTTTAGAATTAGTCCATTTCAAAACTTTGAACCAATTTAGTCTTTCATCTTTCGAAATACGTAGATTTAATCTTCTTAATCAAATTTTGTTAAGTTCATTTGACATTTCAAGCACGTTTCATAATAGTATTTGACTTAACATTAAAACAAAAATGTGTCAAACAATATAAACAATTCAAATACAATCCTGAAATGCGTACGAAACATCAAATAAACCTAACAAAATTTGATTAAAAGGACTAAATCTACATATTTTGAAAGATGAAGAACTAAATTGGTTCAAAGTTTCTAAATAGACTAATTTTAAAATTCATTAAAAGTTAAGAAACCAAAAACATATTTAGCCCTTTTTTTTTTTTATTAGTGTGGAAGTGCAATTACTAATTGTCAGGGTGCAAGAAGCAATGATCGAAGGTTAAATTCACAAAAGATATAGTCGAAGGTTAAGGTTTTGTCCAGCTTAATAGTAGCTAACTCATTTACTAAGCATTGGATTTTTTTACACCACTTTTGAATATTTGAGTTTGATACTGGTTTTCAAGTTCCTTTCAAACTTCACACTTCGAAGTTGTATTAGTTTATACAGTTCATAAACAAATGTTTCTATGTATACTTTTGTTCTGTCTAAACCGTTTATCTGATGCTTTATCATATGAGAGAGTTTATGATCGGCAGAACTCTTATCCAAAACCTAGACCAGATATTTGACACATTTGCATCATGTTCATGAATGCATTTGATAAAATACAAAGTTTAGATACCGTTTTTAGGGTGTTCTTGATGTTGTTCTCAAATAGTAATTAGAGTGTCCTCCCCAATAACTAGTATGACTTTTAGTGTATAGATGATGATACTGAGATCCTTATCCTAATTAGAACAGTACTAAAAAATTACCTATGAAACTATGCTTGATAATTCAAAATCCATACTAGTTTTCTTGAAATGGATTTCAAAATCCAACAAAACACATGTCAATGATTTTCAAGACATCATTTCACAACAAAATTGAAGGATGACTGTAATCTGCCAGAACTACTTTATTAGTTCAGAAACAGACGTTTGGTTTGAAGGTTGATGTGTAACCTGACACAGCTTATATGAGATTGGTAAAAATACTTTGATCCAATATAAGATAAAAAATAACATTCCTCAAGAAAAGGCAGTTATGTCTTAGGTAAACGAGTTGGAAGATCAGCTGGTACATCTGCACTTGCCTGTCATACAAACAAACAAATCAATTCAGTAATCTTCTAAGATGAAGTAACAAGAGAATTCTAACACAGTCTTATATATCAAGATAAGAAACATGCTAATTCTTGAACTATGTTTAATCATCTTATATTTTCTAGATAAGTATTTATTGCATTCTAATCTGGTAGGGAGAGGCTTTCTCGTCGTTATAGATTAATATTTATTGGGTGAAGAACTCAAAACCAAGGTTCAGTTTCAACACCAACAAATATTACAATTAAGAAAATAATTCTTCTTGGAACAAAATTAATATCCACCACACCTTAAGGTATCTTGTCAACATAGAAGTAGTACTGAAATTAAAGCCTTGAACTGGTTCTCCTTTTGTGCGAGATGCATTGAGTTGCTTTCTCACTTGAGTGGCTAAAGACTGAATGAACATTGTGAAATTCAGCAAAGTCAAATTAAAAAAGAAATGTGCATATTGACATGAAAATCCCGTCAGAAAGAAACAACTATAGCACAGAATATTTCATTGCAAGGGATAGAAGTAAGAACATAAAGGGTCACTTATCAACTACTAACCTTCCCAAGCTCCACTCCCCACTGGTCAAAAGAATTGATTCCCCAAATAAAACCTTCCACAGCAATTCTATGTTCATAGATTGCCAACAACTGGGAAAGCAGGTAGGTGATATTAGGGCTAAAAATTCAATTTTCATAGCTCTTTAAAGAAAAGCATTAGTATAAACTGCTCAAGTATGGAAAATCCACATCTGATTGGAACATCAGTATATTGAGAGGTGAGATCTAAGGGTAGGAAAAGGATATTTTCCGGTTGGACATGTTCAATGGAAAGAAGATACTGATAAATTCAAATTCCTGCAAACAGGAATGAATTATTTCCTCTCTAAATTTTCATCATAATAAGAGGAGGGACTTCAAACCTGTCCAATGTTGTAAGCATTCAATGATGGAAGCAGAAGGCTGAGAGAAGGTCGATTCCCGGAGAATGTCTGCAGCAGGAAGAATACATACACTGAGGGGACTGGTGATTCAGAAATGATAAGTCATGAAGCAGCATAGGAACAGAAGGGAAACTACCTTGTGTGACACAAGATGTGGAGGAACATTCTCCTTCTTCAACTGTTCAGATGTCTGTTAAAAGAAAGATTGATTTAGTTAACACTCAAAACAAGTAAAAAAAAAATGCATGTAAATACAGTGTATAACTGCTGAAAGATTCCAACATAGGAATCTTTGAGAAGAATGCTCATGACATAAAAAAAAATGTATGTAAATACAGTATATGGTTAGGCCTTATTCTTGGACAAAACAAGAATAATCTTGACGATACCAACATCAAGAATCTTGTTTATATTGTGCAGCGACCAGTTCAATCTAATTTCCAATATCCATTTATTCAAAAAAGCATGAATTAATCGCTTCATTGTTTTATGATTTATTATATTTTTCTGCATCAGATCTTGAGAAGAGAGAAGCTATTAGGCTACTTGACCCATAAATAAGAAAGAGAGCACAAATATACCTTCCTATATGGAAGTGCTCCCTTTGTTTAGTTAATAAATATGAATTAAATTAGAGAAACTACATGTGTACCTTCCCATAGGCAAGTGCATCTGGTTGTGCAAAAAAGTTTGACATTAGCTCATCATGGTTGCTCACCACCTCTCCTGCGCAGAAAGTGCATGAATTATAAATTACATGTCTCAAACCAAGATAACCAGAGTGTAAACGTTGCTTACCACTCAAGTAAACAGGTTGCTGACTTTTCACAACCCCAATAAAGTCACAAGGAATAACACGTCCCTGCAGACCAGGAGATGGATATAGATGTGTTATTTCACAACAAAGTCATTCATACTGAGATAAATGTAACATATGTTGAATTCATGAGCACATTCGATGGCACACATCAGAGAATGAATGTTATCAGACTACATGGTACTTGAAGCAAATAAAAGAAATAAGCTTACAGATTGAAATCAATTCCACTTTTTGGTATGATTGATCCCTCTCCCAAATACTAATGAATAGAAAACTTTGTAGAAATTCTTTAATGTTATCCAATAACATTTTTTGTCCTCTAGTTTATGCTGGAATGCCCTTGTATGGTATATATCCAAGCATGCCTAACTTCTGATTTGTTTTGAGGCCTAAGGGTAAACCATGACAGGAGAAAACTAACTTGTGAAAAATAAACCATGAATGCATATGCAAATGTGAATGATCTCCCGAGTAACCACCACTTGACTCAAAGGTCAGCATAGAGGAAGGGTAAAATAATCTTCCATTAAATTTGTATATGACCTTATGTCCTCATCAATCATAATATAGATTTTACCCAAGCATTAACATGCAAACTGCACAAATTAAATTAAAGTTCAAAATGTCATGACAACACAAATATCACTATCTGTATCTCACCTGGTGTATAAGTTGATAAAAACTGTGCTGCCCATTTGTTCCTGGTTCGCCAAAATCAATTTCACCAGCCTCAAATGGTAGTGGCACACCATCAATTGAAACACCCTTGCCATTACTTTCCATGCTAACCTAGTTTGAACATACACTAAACAATATGAACAATGAGGAAAAAAAATTAACAAATGCATGAGCATTCAATCACAAGACAATAACAAACATACCTGTTGAATGTGAGGGGCAAACTTCTCCAGGGCTTGAGAATATGGTAAGATAGCCTGGGTGTGAACCAAAGTTTCAGTTATTGAAAAGGATCGGTTAATAATAAAGAAACATGAGTTGTTCAATAGAACAAATGGTGAGGTACTCACTCGGGCAGGATATCCAAGAAATGAGACATTCCATACACTCAACAGTCCCAAAAGCACCTGGCCCATTGACACAATTGAACATGTCATCTTGCATTTGTAAAGAAACATCACTACTGCCATATAGATGTATAATCCCAAGAAAAGGAAGGATTGGTGTGGTTAATCATTACTCACTCTCCATCAATGATAACAGTTTATTGATTCAAAGGGAGATTACTTTTCAAACCATGAAATCCAATTCAAATTTTGGCAGCAACAAATTGTTCATCAAACAAGGTCAAGGAAGCACTGAGTAGAGAGAAAGAGCACTAAGTAGGGAGAGACAGGCAGAGAGTGAAAGTAGATATCAGGGAGACCATGAGGATTGCCCTCACATACTGTATTTCTACATTGGGTTTTCCCAAAATTAAGAAAAAGTAGTCACATTACCCTTCTTTCTCCTAATCGATGTTGGACTCTATTCTAAGACTATATTGCTATCACAACAAAACAAGACTAGTAACGTAAGCTTTTAGAACTATGATGGGTTGGTTTATGATAATTACTTTCCGGCCACCAGATTGAACCAAAATAAATGGCTTAAAATCTGTCTAACATGTGCAGGAGATCCATTAGGACAAAAAAACAAACATCGAAAGACACAAAGGCTGCTGTAGGGGTTCTTACAGGTAGATTTCTTTCAAATTGTTCTGAATGCATATGTTGATCAATGCTGGAAGCCCCCTTTAAAAACCTTCAAAAAAGAAATACGATGTCATATACAAACCAAGCATATGAACAAGAAAGGATACTCAATCTATCAAATAGGAACCAAAAACAGACAAATAAATAAATAAATAAAATGAATAGATGGATGAATCTTTACTGTCCTGGAACTAAGGCTAGAAGCCAAGAGAAAACCTTATTTTCTTTTCATTAATTTCCACAGAAAATATAGAAGCATTGGATTGGAGGCATTATAAATTAACTACTTAGGAGCTATTATTACAATTTGGGGGTTTTCAGCAAGATTTGATTGTATTTTAAAATTACTGTGAAAGTAAAGATACTGTCTGAATACAGATTCAGGGACATATATATCCTCATTTTTTTTCTTATTGTAGATCAAGAAATCAGGAAGAGTATATGCACAGGAACATTAATTTCCATCAATGAAGTTGAATTTCCTTCTTTTTCTATTTTTTAATTAAAAAATAGAAGTGATACAGGCAATGCAATGCTTGGTAGACTGCATCTATAATAAGTTATACTAAAAAAACAATGAAATAAGCTACGGTTAAAACCATTATTATCAATGAAAAGAAATTCGTGCTATAGAATCACAGAAATAATAAATCACATACTTCTCAATTACAGAGAAACCATATTGTAGGGATAATGGCAATACTCCAACAGCACTGCAGACTGTAAACAACACACCAAATAATAGTTAAAATCAAATTACTGGTCTTATTCAATAAAGGGCAGCCTATTGCATGGGCTCCCATCTAGTACGATCAAGGAAAAGTATGCGCAAAAAAAAGTTACCACTATATCGGCCACCAACCCAGTCCCAAAAGGCAAAAGCATTATTAGGATCAATACCAAACTTTTCCACAAGCTGCATCAGAAATGAAGACAACAGAAAAAGATAACTGCAGGCTCAGCCCTGAACAATTGATATATGTCTTCACACGAAAACCACACATAGGATTTTTAACATATCTTGATGAGCTAAGCAAAGAAAAAAAAAATGGCCATACTGTGAGATTGGTACTGACTGCCACCATATGTTTTGCAACTGCTGAGGCCCTGACGGTAAAATAGAATGATAAGCCAGTCTTCAGATTACATTTAACATTTCTATTTTACATGACTATGGATATGTTTTGAAGGAGACATTACCGGATGAGGGCATAATGCTTATAATACTAAAGTGTAAAAGGTAAAATCCCAGAAAAAGAATCAGATTAAGAATTATACAATTACTCTTGAAAAATAGTTTTAACACTACACTTACCCTAGGGCAGAAGAAATCCATTCCCTGAGTGTTCGGGCATTCAACATGGTTTCAGCAGTCGTAAAAGTCTTTGAAACAATCACCACTACAAAAAAAAAAAAGAAGTTACAACAGTGTAGAAAACAAAAATGGAATCCCAGTCACTTAAGTCAAATATCAAGTAAAAAGGAAAAGCCAAAACCATATTTACCTAGGGTTGTTTCAGGATTTAATCCCGTGATATTTCTAGCAACATCAATTGGATCAACATTTGCAAGACTGCACATAGAAGCATATATTGATTTCATGATAAGTTTAACATAGTGAAGAGTTTAATCTTGTCAACACTAAATGAGATAAAAAAGAATATAAAATGAAAACCAGGGGAGTGGAAGAGATCAAGAGTAACTTGCATACTAGAATTGGATGGCAACAAACCAGACTTCAAAAACCAAAGTGATATCAGATACTTACAAGCGTAGCTGACGCCCTCTTGCAGATTCAATTGCTTCAGGATCTGAAAGATGTGATAGAAACAATATTCAGCACTTCTACTTGCTTGAAGAAAATATACATGGTTCTTATGTTCATCTACATAAGTATTAAACAAAGTACAAATATAAGGAGAAGAAAGGCTAATTATGTGAATACCACCAAGAAACTAGAATGAGTCAATGACCTGTTTGAAGAGCTGTGTGCACAAATAATGGACCTAAGAAACTGCCACCAATACCAACGGCAACAACATCCTTCAATTGCTTTCCTGTAGCTCCAACCTACAAAAATATAATTTATACTCTTAACTCTACATGAACAATGTCTATATACCAAAAAAAGAACAAAAAAACTGGCCAATATATTACCCAAGATCCACTGCGGATCCGCTCCGAGAACTCCTTGATCTTGTCCAGAACGTTCCAAACATCTGGGACAACATTCTTTCCATCACTCTGTATAACAGAATCTCTTGGAGCACGAAGAGCTACATGAAGTACTGATCTATTCTCAGTGCTGTTTATCTGAAAGTCCAAGAACAATAAGAAGAAAGTGTGATAATTCAGAAAATGTAGCAATTATGTCAACATCACATACACATGCAAACTTTTTGCACTACAAAATTTCCCAGAGTAAAAGCGGGAATTTCAGAAACTATGTAATTAAAACATAGTTGAGAATTAACTCCTTTGTTACAGATGGAGAAAATTTTAAAATGCAAGTATGACATGAGCATATGTACAGCTCATTGGTTCAGAATACTGGAACTTACATGCTCCCCTTTGTACATCCGGTTTATCTTTTCCTTGAGGGATGCAACCTGCGTCACATCCAGAGATATAATAATCAGATGATTGCATTGCATTTCAGTTAATGGATCTTTTATTTTTCTAAAAGAAGGACATGACTGAGGGCCACAACAAGATAAAACATGTTGTCCAAATATCTAGAAGGAGTGAACTAACCTCTGCCAATTTGAAGAGTTTTTCCCTTGTTTCAACAGTGGCTAACTGCCTCGAGTAGTCCAATAGAATTCCATCAAATTCACTTCAAAGAATGCAAAAGTCAGAAGGTTATACATCAAGACATTGCAAGCACATTGTAGTGACCCAACTTTTTTAGCATAAAATATATTCAATTCCTAAATGGTAATCTCCTAATTTTATTGATACCCTTATAAAAAGAATATAACAGGTCATAAGTTTATAGAGTTTCATAAATTAAGTGTCATACACCACCATTGACCGGGATCTCTCCTCATTGCTCAATAAATCACGTAAGTGAGTCTTCTTAACATCCACAGCATGGGCCTGCACAAAGAGATGCAATTAGTAGAATGTTTCAGTACCTCCGAATTAGAGGTATCTAGGAAGTGATTATCCATCACCTGTAACTCCTTCCATGGCTGAGTGTCAGAGATGAGAGTGGACGAAGCCATTTGGAATTATAATTGATAGATTTTTCCTGCAGATGAAGAAAAACCTACAGGTGAAAGAAAAAAACAGAAAACAACAACAAAAAATACGTTGAAGCCTCTACTTTGAAGAAATTTAGAGCAAGTGTTAGCCACATATTTTAATAGGTCATAATCATGTAATTTACACACTGTGAACCTAGTCTCTAAAATTTATGTCATATGTATAGACTATATGTATAGATTATATGCCCTATAGGTACATGGTCAATACTAATAATAAAAAAGTATGAATACCCTTCCATATGTTGAAGAACTGGAATGCCTAAGACAGACCGCGTAAAACAAAATCAAATCCAATGTAAAAAAGATGTAGTTTTAAGCTAGAAGGCATGTACATCGTATATGAAATGAAACCAACTTTATCTAAGATGCTTATTGCAAGAATGATAATCCTATTGCCTTCCATTTCTAGAGGGATAGCTAATTTCTAAGATATAATCCCTAAAAAATTAAGAATAAAAAAAAAAAAAACTTTAAACTTATAGGATAGTAACTGTACCAGAGATTTGTATTCCAATAACCCTATTTGATTCTATATGCTATAAATATTGATTCATAAGAAATAAATAATTTTCAAATAGAAAACCATTGTTGTTCTCCACGAAATAGAGAATGATTATTTTATTCGTTAAATAATAGCCTCCTGCTATGAGGTCAGGCTGCGGCATTTCTTTAACTTCAATCATGAAGAAAAAAAAAATAACACGACAAAGTGGCCAAAGATAATTCAAAGACTAAGCAAACTTAACACTGAACCAAGTTTCTGTAGGCCAACAACTCAAATAGCTACATGACAAAGTATTAGGTATTCAATTCATTTTAGCTACTAACTCAGTAAATCAACTGCTATTGAAAACGAAAGGAAAAGCGAAATCAATAACCCGATTTGGAATCAGGTTCATTCAGGCATGAACCATATATATAGACTCAACTGAAGTTTTATAACAAAAACCAACTCAAATGAATCAAAATATGCATTGATAAGAATTGAAATACCAGATGAGTAACTAAGAAAAAACAAGATCATACACAACAAATGCAAACCCCCAAAATCCAAATAAAACCATCAAACTCACAGAAACCATAAAAGCATAAAACTTAAAAACAGCACTAAAGGACATGCAGATTCCCATCTGTTTCAAAGAAGTTCAACGTTGAAAACAATAAACAGAGCATCCAGACACCAGGCATTGTTGGCTAAAAGCGTGAAAACAGAGAAATGGGATTCGTTTCAAACCTGAAAAAGGAATGAACTTTGGGAAGAAATGGAAATGGGGTGTTACGAAATAGGATTTGGAAGGCAAAAAGATGGTGGCGATCAGAAAAAGCAAAGGTGGGTGGGGATTTGAAAGTTGGTTCTGATTTGAAGCAATGTTATTGTATTGTATGAGAAAGAAAGAAACAGAGAAAAGGTGGCAGATTCAGGTTCTGTGGATGGAAATAGATAATTTGTAAGCTCACGGGAATGGACCTTAAAACTCGTTATGGCACACAGATACAACCATAGGAGTGGTATCAACTATAAACAAACAAATTTTTTTTTTTTCTTTTCTTGTTTAGTTTCAGAAACTAATATGACAGTGAAACATAACTTGAAGTTGACCAATTGTTTTTAATACGATATTTTTTATTTAACTCATCTTATTCAAAATATAATTGGATTTGATAAAATGAAGATAAAGTGTTCTCGAGTAATCTAATCATTTTTCAAGAGTAATTTAATTTTAAGTTTAATTTTTATATGTTTTGTAACATTTAAATTAAATATTTATTAATTTTAATATTATTAACTGAATTTTTATTAAAAAAAGATTTATATACACTGTGTATTCAAAATTGTTATAATTTTTAGGTTTTGGTTTCTTTTTAAAGTTGGAAACTTTCAATTCAGTTTATAATAAATTTTTGTTGTCCATCGATTCCTTCAAAATTTAAAAAAGTTTCAGTTGAGTGACTACACTTAAAATGTTGGTGTTAATTTTATGACGTGATATTATATTTATTTTGCACTTTCACTTACTTCCAACATCACCGCATAGTATTTTGTTATGAAGATATATTTCTCAAATATTTAATATATTTAATAAAAATTATTTTTAAATTTAATTAAAACTATAAAATTAAAAATTAAATCAAAATTACAAAAATATAAAATATGTAATTATAAAATTATGAAATAAAAAATTATAAAATTAAGAAACTAAGAAATTTAAAATTACACACGTTAACAAATTACAAAATTATAAAAATATATAATTTCATAATTACGAAATTATAAAATATATAATTATATAATTATATAATTATAAAGCTATAAAATTAAAAAAAAATATAAAATTACGAAATTGAAAATTATAAAAATACAAAATTATCAAATTTTAATTTTTGTAATTTTATAATTCTTAATTTAAAATTTATATATTTAATATTTTTATAACTTATATTTTTTACTTTAAAATTTATAATTATAATTAAAGTTAAAAATAATTTTTGTTAAATACAATCGATATTTGAAAAAGATTTCGTCATCAAGTCTTTTGTAATAAAATATTATGCGAGGGTGATAATGCAAAACAACTATCAGATCATAGAATTGACCATTGACAAAACCATTTACTTGCAGTACTCAATTGAAAAATTTTAAAATATCAAACATTCAATCGACTACAAAAATTTATTAAAGACTGGATTAAAAATTCTCAAATTTATCATAGACTCAAAACATAATTGAGTTTATTTTTTTAATTAGTTTTTTGTATAATTACTCATTTGGTACCCCAACTTTTTTGGAATTGTTCAATTTGGTACCCAATTTTTTTAAACGGTTTTATTTTAGTTACTTCTCTTAAACACTACTTAACATCATTTGACTTCTATTGAGATGGCACTGTGCAGCACATACAAGTGTAAAAAATTTAAAAATTTCAATTGTAAAACAATTGTAAAAAATTACAAAGGTAAAAAATGTAAAAAATAAAATAATTTAAGTATTCAGGTGAAATGATTTTATGTATATATTAAAAAAAAGTTATTGTAACATGTATATATAAGTTATAATTAAGCTTATTTACTAATTTGGTCTCAAATTGGACAGGACAAAATTTGATCGTTTTAAATACTCAGTTCACCTGTACGGACACGCTGTTAACTCCAACTTAACTGGAGATGACCAAATTGAATCCTTTTAAATTATTGAGGTACTAAATTGAACAAACCAAAAGTATGAGGATCAAATTTTTAAATTATTGAGGTACTAAATTGAACAAACCAAAAGTATGAGATCAAATTGAACTTAACCAAAAAAATTGGGATACTAAATCAGTAATTATACATTCTTTTTAATATCTTTCAGATAAATTTTAATTATTATTTACTTTTATTTCCTATGTTATTTTTTTCTAAAGTAGACTCAGGTTTTTCAAAGTCAATTAATGAGTATGAACTTAGAGTTTCCAATGTATAGATGAGTATGAAATCAAGAAAGTTTCGAAAGAAAGTTTAAGTGAGTTTTAAACGTTAGAGTTTTGAGGGGAGGAATAGTTCATACCTAAGGACCACATATGCAATGGCTTCCACAAGAGCATATTCGGGACATTTTAAAAGCCTTTCATTTTCTATTTTCTATTTTCAGTAGTAGTGTACTATGCCTTTTAATTACACAAATAGTATTATTATTATTTTGTTCTCGATTACAATTTAATTCTTTGAGAACCGATTCCTCTGAATTTCGGATTGTTTTTGTTTTTTCTTTTTTTCATTAATATAATAAATGAATAAATAAATATAATAATTATTTTAAAAAAATTAAATATATTTATTACAATGTGATAGATATATTAAATATTACAATTAAAATATAAATCATTTTAATAATTATTTAAAAAAGTAGTTGAAATTTACTTATTTGTTCATAATAAATATGAATGTTGTTTCGGTGCTTTTTAAAATAAAGAGTTCTTGTATCTTCCACGTGGAACTAATCAGAACATATCATATATGCCACGATCTCATGCTATCTTTTACCATTATTTTATTTATTTATTTACCTTTATAAAGGCTTAAATGTAATTTATTATAGGAAAATGATAATTTGGTGAAAAAAAATGGCAATATTTGACAAAGTCTATGTGGCAGTTCATTTATTTATTTTTTAATTTGCAGTTGACAAGGAAGAAGAGAAAACACGCGATTTAAAAATTTTAATTTCGAATGTCAAACTCTTTTGTGCTCGTTCTGCTCCGTTCTTTCTCACTCTTTCGTCTACACTGCTCCACCGCAAAGGTTTTCTTGTCTCTCTAGCATGGCTTCGATATTTAGGGTTTCTTTCATCACTATATGGTTGTGCCTTCGTCTCTTCCATTGTTTGTTCCTTCATTGACGAGTGTGTGGTGTACTTTGTTCCTCTGATCACTTTCACTTTTACAGCAAGTTCAAAGACATTTTAATGAAAGTGATCATAGGAACGAAGTGAGTTAGTTAGAGTGTAAGTGAAGAATGAAGGGTCAGCTATTATGTGAGTGAATATTCCGTGAGGGTTTAGTAGGGGTGACAATGTTGGCTTGGCTCGACAGATCGGTTTATAAGTCTGCCAAAATAACATGGGACGGACTAAGATATTGAGTTTGCTGGTTTGTAAAAGTCCGACACACATAGTCTGCAACTTGTGCGGGTTGGCTAGTTGACTCGCATAAAAAAACTTGTACTTGTGTGTGTCAGTCACTTTTCTTCTGAACTTCTGTATGAATGTTCCAAATGATTGTATGACTAAAAAATATAAGTATTATGTATTTTTGAATGTGCTAAAATTTGAAGAATACATTGTTCATGTTAAAGTATAAATATGAATATGATTAAAATATTGAATTATCAATTTATCAACATACAATTTGTGAAAAATCTAGCTCCCCTCACTTTAGGAGACAACCCAACAAACTCGAAAAGTCCTAAACTGTCTTCTAATTCGTGAAAGCTCTACCACAACCTAGGGACAACAAATAACAATTGGACCAAACCAAAGGAATCACTGGTTAGTAAGGAAGGAAAACAAAGACTCTGGGAGCACCCGCAACCCAAGAAAGATTTCATGCATTGTCCAAAACATAGTGGGTGTCGAAAAGACTGGATTTTCGAATTATCCGAATGGAGATTTTGTTCGATTGGACTGAAAAGTGAATTTTAAAACAATCGAGAAAACGTCATTTTTTCAGAAAATGATGGGATTTGGACAAGTTCACAAGTGAATATGAAGGTTTTTGAAGAGGAATATGTTTGAAAGAAAGGAGGATTTTCAAGTTTTTAAGCTCACATAGTGTTTTGGTTCTTTTAAATAAAATATTGTCATGTTTTAGAAAGGTTTTACAAATAGGAAAAAAAAGAACAGAAAATAAAAGTGATGTTTAAATTCTTTTTAAATAATATGTAAAATGTTGTAAATATATTAAGTATATAAAATGTAAAAGATGTAGACGATATTTAAATTTTTTGAAAATAATTAAAAGAATTGTACATATAACATTTTAAATTTATATTATAATGATTCAAGTATAATAATATCTAAAATTTTATGATAAATTACTTTTTATAAATAATGTATTAAAGTTATAATTATAACTGCGTAATATAATATAATATAATATATATAATTAATAAATAAATTTTAAAAAATATAAAATGAAACAAGTTTATTAAAAATAATAAGGTAAAGATTGTAAAAGCAAAATACCATCAGAATATATATTAAGTACGTGTACGTATAATATTTAAACGTGTATATATATATATATA
>Ga0209589_1008850_pt1 | contig 15540 bp, 4 predicted proteins | sample CowpeawhiteBW_FD_187525 | JGI IMG/M metagenome (GOLD analysis project Ga0209589, IMG submission 187525) | Root nodule microbial communities of legume samples collected from California USA - Cow pea white BW (SPAdes) (version 2) | ecosystem: Host-associated > Plants > Roots > Nodule | place: USA... | reverse complement strand
GCAAAGGTTTTTTTTTTTTTTTTCATTATTTTTTTCTTTTAGAGTCTACGAATTAGTGTCCGCAACCTAACTTAGAGTTTTGGCAGCGTGCCCTTATTCTTTATTCATAGGACTTTCTCTAAGATACTGCAAAATTATTTCACCCTGCTTTTCATTAAAAACGCTGCTAATTCAAAACTTCGTTTATGGCGGAAAGTCGTGTCATGCTGGGTGAGATACTTCATACACGGATTATTTTTGCGTGCCATATACCAGGGTTGTATTTGATAAAGAATTTTAACATTTTTTATTGTCACAATAGTTTTATTTTTTTTCTTTTTAAATGTATTAAATACGTCTTAAGAAAATATTTTAAACATGGCAATTCAAATTTTACTGTTACGGGAAGGACAACAATCGGAAAGACATACAGATTCAAATTTTCTTTCGTGTTATTCTAATTGATATATCTTTATATTTTTATATAAAATAAAAAATTATAATATATAAAATACCACATATAAAATATTATTGAAGATAAGTATATAAAATAAATGGATTACGAACCTATAAAGTTTATTTTAAAATTAATCATTAATAAAAATAATTAAAAAAAATGTTGTTCTTTTCAACTCGAGAGTAAAGCTTTTTATCCCTAAACTTAAATTATCTTTCTACAGCAAACTTAACTTTGAATTATGCTCTAATTAATCTATTATCCACACAAAAAATGACTAAAATGTAATCTAATTAATAATTTTGTAGAAAAAATTTAATTTTTTGTCAAGATACATGCAAAAAAAAATAACTCTCAGAGAAGCATGTAGATCTAAAAGTACTGAAAAACAAAATTGGACAAGATAAACGCATTTCTAATTAGGATGTCAACGGCACAGGTAGGGTACGGATAGTGACTCCCTTGTACCCTACTCACTTGATAAATATTTGTCTCGTACTCGTACTCATATCTGAATGATATCTATTATGCGAGTACCTGCATAATTTTGTAATATTCATAGATATCCTTGAGTACTCGCGAGTATTTACAAAATAATATTTAATATTTAAAATATATTTTAACCATAAATTTAAATAAAAATATAATGCATAACATTCATAAATTTCAAACAAAATGCAAATAACCCATTTAAATAGTGTTGAATTAAAGTTTATAAAATAATGGATTTTTTTGAAACCAATTGATAAAAAATAACTCACTCAAAATCAATGTGCTAATGTTTTAATCATGTTTTTTTTTTAATTTAAATTAGAGTATAGTGGTTACGAATATTCACGGGTACAAATACTATGATACTTGTACCAGTCTCATTATTCGTACCCATATCCGCAGATACAAAGTTTTTTGACATCCTTATCTCTAATTCTAATACAAATTCAACAAATAAAATAAAAACAACATTAATACAAATAGAAAGAAAAAACATATTAGTCATAATTGAGGATGAAAAAATTGGTATACACGAAGAACATGAGATGCAAGAAATATTATATGTCAAAACTCTAATCCTAAAAAAAGACTCTAGAATATAAAAAACAAGGAGAAATAACAAAGGATAAAGAAAGAAAATAAAATCAAGATTAATTACAAGAAAATAAAGATAACTAATTATTGTCTTTTTCTACACAAAATCATAATTTACTAAAAAAGATTTTAACTCGTTAAATATCATTTTTAATATCAATACAAATTAAACGAAACTAATAATAATTTTATTTATTTTATTTTCACACATAAACTTATAATTAATTTAATAGAACTATATTATAAATAAAATTTTATTTTTGAAGATTTTTTTTCTTAAATAAAATTTTATAATTAATTTAATAAAAGTATATTTCTACTAAAAAGAATTTTGTGGCATTTTTTATATATAATATTATAATTAATTAATAAAAAAATTAATAGTATAAATAATTTTTTTAAAACCTTTTTTTCTTAGAAATTTAAAGTGAGTATTTCACTCGTTTTATCCTTCTACTTCAACTCATCATATATATATATATATATATATATATATATATATATATATATATATATATATAAAGAAATAGAGAAAAGTATCTTTACTTTTGATTTTGAAATGTATTTCATATTTTCATTATATAAGTTGAATTTTCATATAATACCGATACTATTATACTATATTGCTGTTTATATTTTATTATTTTCATTATATTATATAATATTACATATACATTTTATCGATGTATATTATACTATTTGAAATATAATATTAGATGTTTATATCCTTTAAGTGAGATTATTTTATTTAAGAGGTTTTTTTCCTTCACTCATTAAACTTTTTTTTATTAAATGGCTTTTTATTATTTAAGCAAAAAATATTTTAAACGAAGAAAGAACTAGTTTCACACTTCTTTATTTGTTATTTTAAATAACACAAATGAACATTGTTTCTTTGTATCGTTGAATGTAGCTAAAATAGATTGAAATGACAAAACTACTCATGTCCACAAATATTTATTACTTGCATGTAACAAGCATTTAAATATCTTTTTTATAAATGAGTTAGGCGGTATGAGTATCATACTACCTTACTCGTACTCATAAGTATTTGCTACATGAAAACAATTAAAATTAATATTTAGTTTATATTTTATTAAGTTAAATTTTAATCAAAATTAAAATTTACTTTATATTTTATTAGGTTAAATTTAATTAAAATTAAAATTTACTTTATATTTAATTTAATTTAATTTATATTTTATATTTTATATTTTATTTAAATTTTATATATAAAAAATATATATTTCTTAAATATCTACAGGTATGTCATTCACGGGTACCAGCGGACTTTAAAAAAATCCGCATATATTTTTTGAATGGGTCCCGACTTGTAAACAAACGGGTAGCATATGAGTTTTTTTTTTTTTAAGGTTGGGTAGCAAGTAGGTATTATCCGTGTAAAATAAACTTTTTAAATATAGGAACTCATCTAAGTTGGTCATCAAACATCGGCTCTAATACCCCTAATTGGTTTTTGATGAAGAATTATCAAGAAGAGCACTTAATGAGACAGAATATCAAAACCACATAAGGAATTAACACCGCATGCAACAAAAAACCTTAAGATAATGAGTTTTTGAATCTTCTTCCTTATATAGTATTCAATTTTTTCATCTTTATTCAATATAAAACTTAAAACTACATTTGGATTCTCAACACGAATTCAAAAATGTAGATTTCGTAAAATAGTATATGCAAAATAACAAACTACAAGACACATATCAAATACACACTTTCTATTTTTTATTTCTTCTTATTATTTGATTTGTCCTGAAATTCATTTACATCTCCAATATATTTTCCGTCTTATCCCAACTATGTTTTATTACTTATTAACATTAAATATTATGTTTTATTCCATCAACTTCTGATATATATTATATATAATTTAAAAATATTAAAAATTCATAATATATATACATATCATATAAAGAATTTCAAAATTTAACAGGGACCATGACACCCCAACCTCTTAAAAGCTCCACCTCCGATAATATTAAAGAGAGTTTAAAAGATAAAATTATAGAAAGATGAAATTTATAAATTAAATATTATAATCTATGTTTATATTTTTCATTTCTATTATCTATTGTAAAATTATATTTTTGAAAAAAAAAAGATTAGGTCTCATGTAGAGTTTCTGAAGGTGTTTAATTAATTCGAATTTCATAATATTTTAATTTTTTTTTATCGTATTCAATCAAGATTATAAGGAATTGTTATTTTTAGAGGATTCAATTGATTTTTTTTTAAAATAAAATAGAATAATATGGTATTCAAAAATATGTATTCTTAATAGTTTACCTAATTTTATGTGACCTTTTATATATAAATGTTGTTTATAAAACAATTTTACACAAATATGCGAGCTGATAGATATTTTGAAGGTCAGTTTCCTAAGAAGGTAATTATGTTGATAGGTATTTTGAGGTTGAATTTTTGGAGAAGATATATTGTCATTGAAATTTGGCTCAATTCACATAAAAAAAAATGATCCCAACCTAAATCTAAATATAATTATGAGTTTTATTTCTTATAAGGTACTCAAAATTTTCATTTTATCCGATGTAGAACATAAATTAAGGATGTGTTCACTTGTGAAATCGATTTGAGAGAGGTGATGTACTCGAGTGAATTAAATGATGAAGTTTGTATTATTCACTTTAAGCCTTCGTTTGTTTCAGGGAGTGAATTTAAGGGAAAAGAGGACTCAAGTTGAGTTGTTTGAATTAAGAAAAAAATGGTAAGATTTGAAAAGAAATGAGAGAAAAGTTTATGAGAATCAGTGAGTTATATAATGAATGTGATAAATTAAAATAAATAGACCATCATCAATCCCTCTCAACTTTTTAAAATAAAGAATTTAATATTTAAAAGCTAACCTCTACAACCACCAATGCATGCATGATGACAACTGTGTTTTCATAAATCTGGTCAGAAATAAATTAACATAACCAAAACAAGAAATATTAAATATCTACCATAATTTTCAAACTTAAATCCCAATAATTTATAAATATTTAACAGTTAACCTCTACCACTACCAATGCATGCAGGAGGACAGCTGTGTTTTCAGAAATCTGGTCAGAAATAAATTAACATAAACAAAACAAGAAATATTAAATATTTACCATAATTTTCAAACTTAAATCTCAATAATTTCTAAATATTTAACAGTCAACCTCTAACACCACCAATGCATGCAGGAGCAATGGCAGACCTTGGTGTTGACAAAGGGTGTCATGCCCCACCCCCCCCCCCATTTTTTTTTATATTTTTATTATTTTAAATACATTTTTTTAAATTTAATATTTTTAATATATTTTATACTCTAGTAAAATTTTATACAGTTATATCATATTTCAGAAAAAAAAATTCTATATTTATTTTTTAATTGTACATTTTAAATATTTTTAAAAAAGGATAATTATTTTATTATTATTTTTTAATTGATTATTTATTTAATTTAACCATTTTTTTATTTCATTAATTTTAAACATTAATTTATATTATAATAATAACAATAAAAATAATCATAACATGAAAATTAATTATAGTAATATTATAAAAATAATTTATATTTAATTTTATAATTATAATAATAGCAATGATTATAATTTTATTATTTTTTATTATCGTAAAAAGGTAAGTATAATGTTTTTACTAGATTTTATAAAAATTTTGGAATTACTCTTTTGGTTATTATTTTCATTCAAAAATATGAAGTTAGTCCTCTAGTTTTTTTTTTTAGTTCTAATTTGGTCCTATTTTTTAGAAAATGATGCAATTTTGTCTTAAATTTCTTAAATTAGACCAAAATTTTTTTATCAAAATGGAAGTTTTGAATAAGGATTGTTTACTTTGTTGATGTAATGGACATAATCTTAGAGTTAATTTTGATGAAAAATCCTTATTCTGTTTCGAGAAATTTAACAAAAAAGATTAAATTGCATCAATTTTTAAAAATTGACACCTAATCGAGACTACAAAATATTAGAAGACATTTTAGGACGAAAAACTGAACCAGAAGAATAATTCAACAAAATTTTAGCACCCCCAAAGTATTAGCTGAAGATCCACCACTGTGCAGAAGGACAACTCTGTTTTCAGAAATCTAGTCACAAATAAATGACATAAACAAAACAAGAAATATGAAATATTTACCATAATTTTCAAACTTAAATCCCAATAATTTCTAAATATTTAACGGTCAACCTCTACCACCACCCATGCATGCAGAAGGACAACTGTGTTTTTAGAAATCTGATCAGAAATAAATTGACATAAACAAAACAAGAAATATTAAATATTTACCATAGATTTCAAACTTAAATCCCAATAATTTCAAAATATTTAACAGTCAACCTCTACCACCACCAATGCATGCAGGAGGACAACTGTGTTCTCAGAAATCTGGTCAAAAATAAATTCACATAAACAAAACAAGAAATATGAAATATTTACCATAATTTTCAAACTTAAATCCCAATAATTTTTAAATATTTAACAGTCAACTTCTACCACCACCAATGCATGCAGGAGGACAACTGTGTTTTTAGAAATCTGGTCAGAAATAAATTGACAAAAACAAAACAAGAAATATGAAATATTTACCATAACTTTCAAACTTAAATTCCAATAATTTATAAATACTTAACAGTTAACCTCTACCACCACCAATGCATGTAGGAGAACAACTGTGTTTTCAGAAATCTGGTCAGAAATAAATTGAAAAAAACAAAACAAGGAATATGAAATATTTACCACAATTTTAAAACTTAAATCCTAATAATTTCTAAATATCTAACAATCAACCTCTACCACCACAAGTGCATGCAGCAGGAAAACTGTGTTTTCAGAAATCTGAGCAGAAATACATTGACATAAACAAAACAAGAAATATTAAATATTTACCATAATTTTCAAACTTAAATTCCAATAATTTATAAATATTTAACAATTAACCTCTACCACCACCAATGCATGCAGGAGGATGACTGTGTTTTCAGAAATCTGGTCAGAAATAAGTTGACATAAACAAAACAAATATTAAATATTTAACATAGATTTCAAACTTAAATCCCAATAATTTCTAAATATTTAACAGTTAACCTCTACCACCACCAATGCATGCAGGAGGACAACTGTCTTCTCATAAATCTGGTCAGAAATAAATTGGCATAAACAAAACAAGAAATATGAAATATTTACCACAATTTTCAAACTTAAATTCTAATAATTTCTAAATATTTAACAATCAACCTCTACCACCACCAATGCATGCAGGAGGACAACTGTGTTTTCAGAAATCTGGTCAAAAATAAATATACATAAACAAAACAAGAAATATGAAATATTTACCACAATTTTCAAACTTATATCCCAATAATTTATAAATATTTAACAATTAACCTATACCACAACCAATGCATGCAGGAGGACAACTGTGTTTTCAGAAATCTGGTCAGAAATAAATTGACATAAACAAAATAAGAAATATGAAATATTTACCATAATTTTCAAACTTAAATTCAAATAATTTCTAAATATTTAACAATCAACCTCTACCACCGCCAATGCATGCAGGACGACAACTGTGTTTTCACAAATCTGGTCAGAAATAAATTGACATAAACTAAACATGAAATATGAAATATTTACCACAATTTTCAAACTTAAATCCCAATAATTTATAAATATTTAACAGTTAACCTCTACCACAACCAATGCATGCAAGAGGACAACTGTGTTTTCAGAAATCTGGTCAGAAATAAATTGACATAAACAAAACAAAAAATATTAAATATTTACCATAATTTTCAAATTTAAATCCCAATAATTTCTAAATATTTAACAATCAACCTCTACCACCGCCAATGCATGCAGGAGGACAACTGTGTTTTCAGAAATCTGGTCAGAAATAAATTGACATAAACTAAACAAGAAATATGAAATATTTACCACAATTTTCAAACTTAAATCCCAATAATTTATAAATATTTAACAGTTAACCTCTACCACCACCGATGCATGCAGGAGGACAACTGTGTTTTCAGAAATCTGGTCAGAAATAAATTGACATAAATAAAACAAAAAATATTAAATATTTACCATAATTTTCAAATTTAAATCCCAATAATTTATAAATATTTAACAATTAACCTCTACCACCACCAATGCCTGCAGGATGACAATTGTGTTTTCATAAATCTGGTCAGAAATAAATTGGCATAAACAAAAAAGAAATATGAAATATTTACCACAATTTTCAAACTTAAATTCCAATAATTTCTAAATATTTAACAATCAACCTCTACCACCACCAATGCATGCAGGAGGACAAGTGTGCTTTCAGAAATCTGGTCAAAAATAAATATACATAAACAAAACAAAAATATGAAATATTTACCACAATTTTCAAACTTAAATCCCAATAATTTATTAATATTTAATAGTTAACCTCTACCACCACCAATGCATGCAGGAGGGGAGGATAACTGTGTTTTCAGAAATATGGTCAGAAATAAATTGATATAAACAAAACAAGAAATATTAAATATTTACCATAATTTTCAAACTTAAATCCCAATAATTTATAAATATTTAACAGTTAACCTCTACCACCACCAAATGGAGGAAGACAACTGTGTTTTCAGAAATCTGGTCAAAAATAAATTGACACAAACAAAACAAGAAATATGAAATTTTTACCACAATTTTCAAACTTAAATCACAATAATTTCTAAATATTTAACAATCAACCTCTACCACCACCAATACATACAGGAGGACAACTGTGTTTTCAGAAATCTGATCAGAAATAAATTGACATAAACAAAACAAGAAATATTAAATATCTACCATAATTTTCAAACTTAAATCCCAATAATTTCTAAATTTTATATTAATTTTATTTACTTCTATCATAATTATCTAATACAATTTATAAATTTCAAATTTATAATAATTTAATAAAAAGTGTTTAATTTTATTCAATCGCGATTAATATAATTTTTTTGTATTCTATCAAAACTTTATTCTAAATAAGATGTTTATTAATTTAATCTAATAATTTAACTTTTAATTAATTAAAATTGAATAATTTATATTTCAAAATAAAGTACTAATCAATTACAATTTTTTATGATAAATATCATTTTTCTCTAATGGCCTAAAAAAATTTAAAATTATAATCTAATTAATTACAACCTTTTATAATATATTATTTTAGTTAATGACGTAAAAAAATTAAAATTTTTCCTATAATGGATTTAACAACGAAATTAAATTAAATATTTTCCTGTAATTACGTAACAAATTTAAAAATATTATTTTAAATAATATAGATTTGTAATTCTTTTTACTATACAAAAATATCATAATATTTAATAAATAAAAACATGCATTTTTAACAAAAAAAATAGTTTTCCACTTTAAAAAATTAATATATTATACAATAAAAAGATCAAAACAATAAAAAGTATGATAATAAAATAGTAATTCTATAAGAACCTATAAAACTTTCCGCTCAAATTTTTTTATTATAAAGAATACTTTCTCCACACTCCTTTAAATTTGTCCTTACAAATGATCTCAAATAAGCCGAAAGAAACACAATATTTACCTATATATGTATGCTTTACTAGAATAAATTAGTAGAAACAAACTGAGGGACACCTTCAATTTTTTCTAAATTTTGTTTAATTGCGTTTCAGCGAAAATTTATTATTTTAATTTTAAGTGGCATTTGAGTATTAAGGGACAGTTTGGTTGAGTGGTTTAAGGCGTTATTTTTAGGCATTGGTTCGAAAGGGCAGGTGTGGGTTCAAATTTTTTTTTTCATGTTTAATGTCAAATTTATAATCCCAATCACTAATACTCAAAGACAGTTTGGCCGAGTGGTCTAAGGCGCCAGATTTAGGCTCTGGTCCGAAAGGGCGTGGGTTCAAATCCCACAGCTGTCATATTTGTTTTTTTTTTAATTTTTAGATTTAATATTTTATTGCTTTTGCTTGCCAGCTAAAATTTATGATTCCAATTATATATTTTTTTGTTATTTCTATCTGATTATCATATTACATAACTTACAAATCTATATTTTTTTCTTTAAATATATATTACTTATCGATACACTTTTTAGCATTCATGAATCACTAAAATATTTCGTATGAAATTAAAACTAACATATTTTAAAATAAGGGTAAAATATAATTAAAAAAAACAAATCCATCACAATTAAAATATTTTTTATGAAATATTTAAAAACTAACCTATAGAGATACATTGACGGTGTGTTTGGACCAGTGGCAGATCTTGACAACTAATGTAGGAGAGCCAAAATAATATGTACAAAATTTATATATTTAATTATTGTCATTAATACTATAAAATTAATACATAATTTAGTATATCTGTATCTAAAAAAATTGTATCTACAAAAGAAATCATATATTATAAATACGAGACTCCTCACTTGTAATTATTTTTTGAACCTTAAAAAAAGGCTCATCTAATTGAACAATTAAATTATTAGTATCTTGTCCCTAGTATGTGTGTAAAGAAGTTAAATCTGTTTCTTTAAAAAATAAATCTATTATTTTATTTTTTATCAATATATCTATTTTTTTTTAAATTTAAGATTAAAAAACAATTTATCATAATCAAATCAAATATTCAAAAACGTAATTACGAAAAGAAAACTTTATGATAATTGAGCAACAATTAAAAATTGGTTATGAAAAAACACATCAGATTATTTTTTTTCCTTTATATTAATAAAAAGTGAATGTACACATACTAAGACTCATGAGATTAAAAAGATAATAGTAATTATTAAACTAATATTTCATTATCAAGTGAGACAAAAGAGAGTTATTTCTTTTTTAATAATAGAAGAAAACATATGAAATATGAGAGTAAAAGTAATGAATTTGTGTCTAACTTTCTTATTTCTTCGTAAACAAAAAGAAAAACATGTGATAGTGGTGGATTAGTACAATATGTGATAAATTCAAAACACAATGAAAATAAAAAATATCTTAATAAATATGTGTATTCTTGTTTTATTATTTATTAATATTAAATGTTGTGTTACAAAAAGAATAAAAATATATCTAATTTAATTTTTAATGTATAAACTACATTATAATTTAAAAAAAATAAAAAAATTAAAATTTTTAAATATATAAATATATTAATTTAAAAAAAACAAAAAATTTACATCTGCCATTGACATGCGCTGAAAGAATCGATTTTAATTGAATCGATTTCATGGACGCGTAAGCTAATACTATTTGCTTTTATGTGGACATGAATATTTTAGTTTTAAATTGATTTTAAAATCAAACAATTATAGATTTTATGTTGATAAACCAATTATATGTCAAAAGGACGTGCAATCAAACACACACTGAATCCCTTTTTCAATTTCACATCAATATTCATTGTTTTTTGTTCTCATTTGTTTTAAAACATATTTTATATGCTCATTATAAGAAAATATTTTATTAACAATTAATTTTAGTGAGAAAAAAATGTTAGTCACTATAATTAGGTCTCTAAAAATGAGTGGATTTATGAGTAAAGTTTGTGAAAGAAAGTTTGTGAGTAATTTGATGAATGAGATAAATTAAAAATTAAGTTGATGGAAAGAAAAACAAGATTACCAAATTGTCCTTGATTTTAAAAATAATTTAAAATTATAATTATATGAGTTAGATTTATTTTAGAAAAAATATTAAAATTAATAAATTAAAATAATATATTCTAATAAAAATATTTATAAAAAATTTTAATAAAAAAATTAAAATTAATAATTACTTTTTAAACTTTTTTATAACTATTTTGAAATTTTAGGTATTAATTATTTTCTTAAACATAATTTTAAAAGTCATATTTTACATTATTATCATAATTAAATTGAGGGCAAAAATGTAATCTTTTTTATATCCCCTCAAATCATGCATAAGAGAGAATAATGGAAAATGGAGGAATCCCCATCCACGAAAGAGCATGTGGCGTGTGCTTGTTTCTTACGATTTACACCTAAATGGAAGCATGAATTTTCACGGTTGTAGGGAAAGAGGTCCCGCATCCAAGTGAATCCATATTCAAAAATAAACACACCCTTAAGGTTTTTGGTTTGAAGGTAATGTCAATTTTTTTGTGAAAGTTGGACTTAAGTTTCAATAGTATGATATTACTCTTGGAAATATTCATTAATAGTATTAAAGTCAATGATTTGTTTTGGTGACCAATTCAAACGATTACAATATGGGTGAAGAATCCTATATGTGATTGCTTGTATCAAAAGTCTTTCTGACAAGGATTTTAGACAAGTGTGTCTCATTATTGTGAACTTGTGATAAAACGACACTATAAGAAAGTCATTATTGAGTTACTCGTGGTTGGAAATATTTTCGCCCAATGAAAAGTGTACAAATGTAGAAGAGACTCACCCGAAAATATTTTTAGGAATCCAAGTATTAGACCGTGTTCTCTTGCAAGAAATTACTATTCAAGGGTGATAGGAAACACTGCTTTTAAGAGATTTTTCGTGTTTCTTTTTACTAAATGAAAAGCAAGGGAAGGTAATGATTTGGGAGATCTCTCTCCATATGTCATCCTTTTTTCAAGATGACATTTGAGGGTGTTTATAACCATTTTACCAATATACCCTAATTATTTTATTACAAAATACAACAACATTGCACCCTCATATGTTCTCATGTGTACTTCTTTAGATATTATGTGATATTTTGAGTTGACTTTCTATTAATGGTGTGATTAAAAATGTTTATTTTTTTGTTTAATATTGAAAATTAAAATATTTAATTTTTCTAATAAAAAACATTATAATATTTTTTCAATTAATAAATATTATTAATAATTTATTCATCATAAAAAAAATCAAAGTTAATTACAACTTATCTAAATATCATTTTATAGTATTTTTAACACTAAGAACAATTTGATAATTTTACTTTTTCATCTATTAAATTTTATTTTTTATTAATCACATCAGTCAAATCTTTTATCAATTTTCACAAAATTTACTATCTAATTAACTTTGTGAAGCACACTTTTTGCATTTTTAAGTTTTGGGCCCAAATTGGTAAAAGGCTGTAGGCCAACCCATTTGTTTCCACTTCGGGAAATCCCTTCAGCTTTTCCACTCAGCACTTTACTATTTTTCTCATGCATCCAAAACAATTCCAACTCTTTCCTCTCCTTTGAAGCAGAAGTTGTGCTAATAACCTTGCAAAACCCTCCTCCTAGCTAACTGAACAATTTGTCCCTCCGTGTAAGTCGAACTCAAACCCTTTTTTGTTCCTTTTCTTTTTAGTTCCAAAGTTCTGGCCTAATGCGGTTTATGGTCAAGTAATTGACTGTGTCTTCCGTGTTCTTGTTTTCCAGCTCCTTAAGCTGTAGACATGCGGTATTGCTCCTCTGGTTGGTCTTGGTTTTGCTTGGGTTAGCACCTGTCAAGGTAAGGGAAGCTAGGGTTCAACGTTTTCTTTTTTAAAAGAATATTGCATGTTTTTGGGTTATGAATCATGTTTATAATGTCTATTTATTGTTGTGATTGTGTGGAAATGATAATGCATGCGTGAGCAAGGGAGGAATCTGCTATTTTCGCCCAAGCGAGTGACTCTCACCTAAGCGAGAATAGCAGAAACTCACCCTTGTTTCTGCTCGAGTGGTCGCTCAGGCGAGGAATCTCAACTTTTGAGCGAGAGTAATCTCACCCTAACGAGAAGGTCTCACTTAAGTGAGAACTTGCAGAAACCTCATAGTGCCATTGCTCGAGCTCTCGCCTAGGCGAGAAGGGTTCACTAGAGCAAGAGAATCCCTTTCGCTTGAGCGAGGACCTCTAGCTTGAGCTAGACTCGTGCAGGAAAACTGTAATTGTTGAATTTGTTCCATGATTGATTGATTTACTTTTTAAAGCACAAAGAATGGTGCCATGTATGCTTTTTGTGATGTAATGAGACTGAAATTGTTGTGCTTGGTATGAAATGATAATGGATGCATGAAAATATGTATATGGTATGTGCTTGACGTAATTCCATGAGTCTCTTGGAGGGGCTTTATGGTGGTGTTATTGTAGTGTATGTAATGAAATAAGGATTCAAGTAAAGTTGCATTATGACACTCTAACGAATCAGTCAGACTCACATAGAGTAAATTGGTTCAGGTGGTGAGAGTAGTGAGAGGTCATAGTCTCTGGCAAGATAATCGCCTTAGATGATCATGGACTAACATTGTACGTGGTAGGGTGAAACTCATTGGCAATAGCTCTGCAGAGCAGTAGAGGCCACCACAAGTGCAAGCAACCTGAATCCGATCTCATTACATGTATCCAGATAATTGAGTTAGAGGGTCTATCATGGTTGCTATCACATGTTACTTGTGTTTAATAATTTTCTTGCTCACATATATGTTAAAATCATTTTCACTAGCGTACCCTTTCTTTCTCTCTGTGTTTGTTTCTTGTTTGATTTTCTTTTTTGCAATGATCACCAAATGTTGGTGTGAGCAGATCTGGAAACCCCTAGTGATCACCATGGTGATGGAGATGTTGCTGTTTAGTTAGGTGATGATAGATCTTGCTCATTATGAGTCTCTTTCGAAGAACAATTTTATTTTAAATTCTTTGCTCTGTGAACAATCTTTGGCAAGACTATTTTGTTTTATGAACCACGCTTATGACATTGTTTTGTGTCCTTGATCTGTCCTTGATCTTTGCTCTGTGAACAATCCTTGGCAAGACTATAATGATTGATTCTTCTATACTTATGTCGTGTGTTCTACTTTATATTATAATTTGTGATGTTTTATTTATTAGAATTTATCTATTAAATGGAATGTCACAAATTTCACTCTCAAATTCATCCAAATTAATTCTTTCCCTCTTCTTCAAATCATTCTTCCCAAAGAATACAGCCTAAATGTTTGTAGGTAATTTATGTAGACCGGTTTAGATAGTACTTGATTTTGAGGATTCTGTTTTAAGTAAGGGGAATAAGACCGGTTATTGAAGGAAATGTGGAAAATAATAATACATGGGTTTTTAGACTTGGTTTGAGTTGCAAAAAAGAAAAAAAAAGAAAGAAGAAGCTGGGCAATGATTTCAGTGATGTTGCGGTTCCAATAGAACATAAGATGAGTTTTTTTTCTTCTCTAAATACACCTCTTTCTCTCCCTTCAGACCATTTCCTTTAAACTTCTTCTCCAATGTGACCCTTTGATCTTCAAACTAATTACATGAGAGTGCAAATCCACAAACCCACATATATCAACTGGAGTAATTGAATTCATTAAAACAAAAAACATATACATAATAAATGTGTTTTATGATATCAATAAACAAAGATAATATTTAAAATATTGACGGTTACTTTAATATTTAAAAATGATAAATATTTATTTTTCTGAAATCCACACAAAAATAATGAAGGATTAGTGGAATGAATTTCTGTTAATCTTATCTATCCATTTTATTTTAAATAAAATGTTTAAATTAATTAAATAATAAATATATTTACTTTTTTATAAAGAAATTATTAACATCTTTGTACATTTTTTTCCTTTTTCTTCATTAATAATTTTTTTTTGATATAGAAAGTACATTTAAAATAAGATAAAAGGATAAGATGAAGAATAAGTAAATCCAGTCGACTTTAGAGTAAATGAATTCCGGTTCCAAAACTATAATATAAATAAATACAATGAATATACATGCCACTATTTTATGATAATAAAATTATAATTATAAAAATAAATATAAATAATTTTCATAATTTAATTATAGATAAGTTTTATTTATTTTATAAATAATTTGTATTTATTTAGTAGATGATTTTTGTTTATTTATTTTTAAAAATAGTTAAATTTAAAATATTAATTAAATTTGAATAAAACAGTACTAGGATAAAAAATAGACACCGAAAAGAAAAATTCACATTATATATATATATATATATATATATATATATATATAAAAAAATATATAT
>Ga0209589_1008849_pt1 | contig 15540 bp, 13 predicted proteins | sample CowpeawhiteBW_FD_187525 | JGI IMG/M metagenome (GOLD analysis project Ga0209589, IMG submission 187525) | Root nodule microbial communities of legume samples collected from California USA - Cow pea white BW (SPAdes) (version 2) | ecosystem: Host-associated > Plants > Roots > Nodule | place: USA... | reverse complement strand
TTACGTTAACCTCTTCTTCTATTTTATTTTTGTTTCATTTTTTTACACATTTTTTTTTGAAAAGGGAATAAAACAAAATAAAATAAAAAGTAAAAATTAAAATCAAAATTAAGAATTAAAAAAAAATAAAAATAAAACATCAAATAAAATAAAAAACATCAAATAAAATAAAATAAACAAGATAAAGAAACCAAGATTAAATAAAACAAGATTAAACTAAATTTAAAATGAGATTAAAATAAAGTAGGAATATATCCATACTCAAATCAATGTTCACTGATCTTTTGTTTTCTTTTTATTTTTCTTCCTCTTCCTATCTATTTTTTGAAAACAAAATTATTTTTTTTACCCGGATGAAATTGGATGTTGACAGCTGTCCCTCTTTACTTAGATTTTACTAATAATATGAAAATTGACTTTTCATAGTATCATGGTAAAAGATAAGTGAAGATAGAGACACTAATTTCGTCTGGGTTTTGAACAAGGAAGGGGTGACTAAAAAAATGATTTAAAGGGATGTGATGACCAATTCTAAGAAGAGGGTCAGGATCCAAAGAAGAAAAAAAACTCGACCATTTCGAAGGAGAGGGTCCTGATGTCAAGAAAGAAATAAATGATCGTTCCATCGGAGAGGGTCTTGCTATAACAAAGAAATCAATGACCATTCCATTGGAGAGGGTCTTGATGTGAAGAAAGAAAATCAATGACCATTCCATCGGAGAGGGCCTTGATGTAAACATAAGCAAATCAATGACCATTCCATCGGAGAGGGCCTTGAGTAAACATAAGAAAATCAATGACCATTCCATCGGAGAGGGCCTTGATGTAAACATAAGAAAAATCAATGACCATTCCATCGGAGAGGGCCTTGATGTAAACATAAGAAAATCAATGACCATTCCATCGGAGAGGGCCTTGAGTAAACATAAGAAAATCAATGACCATTCCATCGGAGAGGGCCTTGAGGTAAACATAAGAAAAATCAATGACCATTCCATCGGAGAGGGCCTTGATGTAAACATAAGAAAATCAATGACCATTCCATCGGAGAGGGCCTTGATGTAAACATAAGAAGATCAATGATCATTCCATCGGAGAGGGCCTTGATGTAAACATATGAAAAGCAATGACCATTCCATCGGAGAGGGCCTTGATTTAAACATAAGAAAATCAATGACCATTCCATCGGAGAGGTCCTTGATGTAAACATAAGAAAATCAATGACGATTCCATCAGAGAGGGCCTTGATGTAAACTTAAAAAAATCAATGACCATTCCATCGGAGAGGGCCTTGATGTAAACATAAAAAAATCAATGACCATTCCATCGGAGAGGGCATTGATGTAAACATAAGAAAATCAATGACCATTCCATCGGAAAGGGCCTTGATGTAAACATAAGAAAATCAATGACCATTCCATCGGAGATGGCCTTGATGTAAACATAAGGATATCAATGACCATTCCATTGGAGAGGGTCTATACCTGAAAGGATGAACCTGAAGATGATTTTGACATGTTGGCAAACATCATGTGAATGCTTAACATCGGTGAAACTTGTACACAATATTTGTACCGATTGAAATTTTTTTCAAATTTTCTCTTTTTGAACAATTTTTTTAATTGACTTCCATTGATTTTTATGATGTTTGATGGACGATGTAATATGATGAAAGTGCATGATAATGGCGAAACATGCAAAGGGAATCTTTTGCAGTTTTACTTTTTGCATTTTTTTTCTAAACAACTAGCCTAGGACGTCAAACAACTTGGGCTTTGTGGGGTATATTAATCTGGATCGGTGGGCCAGACAAAGCTGGGCTTAGGCTAGATAAAAATGTGCTTGGGGGTCAGTACGAAACTAGGCTCAGGGGCCATATAAAACTGGGCTTGAGGGGCCAATACGGAACTTGGGTTCGTGGGCCAGATAAAACTGGGCTTGGGGGGCCAATACGAAACTAGGCTTAGGGGCCAGATAAAATTGGGCTTTGTGGGCCAATATGAAACTAGGCTTGATGGGCCAGTGCGAAACTAGACTTGTGGGCCAGTACGAAACTGGGCTTGGGCTAGTCTAAAACACAGCTTGGAGGCTAGTCAAAGCTAGCTTTATGGCAAGTACGAAACTAAGTTTGTAGGATATATAGGTCTTTCATATGAATGAAGATGACCATCAATTTGAGAAATGTAAAGAAGATGATTTTTGTAAATTGATTCCTTCAGAAGAAACAATAGTTGAAAAAGTATGATGCATGAAAATTCTCACTTGTGTCATGATGTCAAGATTTTTTTGCTTTTTGAATCGAGTGTCAACGCACGACATGATGATATGACATGCAAATGGTTATACATGATAGAAAGCATGTTTTCTTATTTTTAAGCACAACGAATAAAAACATTATTGTAGAGATCAAGAGCCTGAAATGCATGAGTGCATGATGAAAAACTTGTTATGCTCTACCTTTTTGAAGTTTTGTTTTTTCATGCTATGTCCTCTTTCCAGTCATCAAGCTTATTGTTATGGAGAACGTGGGATGGAATTCGAAGTATTTTGAAATGGAGTTTTTGAAAAGAAAGTAATGATTGCAAGAGAGAAGTGACAAGGTGTTCAGACATTGGTAAGCATGATTTTAAAGAGGAGAAACAAGGTGCCGAAACCTTGGCAGGGTGTTGAAACCTTAACTTAAAGAGGAGAAAACAAGTTGTAAAAACCTTAACAGAGTGTAGAAACCTCGACTTAAGCAAGAGAAACAAGGTGTCAAAACCTTGGTGCGGGGATCAAGGTGTCGTAACCTTGATATGTAGGAGAAAACAAGGTGTAGAAATCATGGTGCAGGGATCAGGGTGTCATGACCCCGATATGCAAGAGAAACAAGGTGTCAAAACCTTGGTACAAGGATCAGGGTGTCGTAACCCCGATGTGCAAGAGAAAACAAGGTGTTAAAACCTTGGTGCAGGGATCGGGGTGTCGTAACCCTGATATGCCAGAAAAACTTGATTCATAAGGATTTTGTAACTTGAAGGAGGAAACATGAATGTATGTTGATCCTTTTGTGTTTTTTAAGGGGAAGGATTCAATAACCATTCATACTAATGAAAAGGGCTTCTATCCAAAAGATTTTTTTTTTGGATTGAGGGTAACATATGTTATGGTTGTTTGTGCAAGATGCATGTCATTATGTCAACTCATGAATGATGAATGTATGTACAACCCTTTTCATTTTCTCGTTACTCAAGGTGTTAAAACATTAATGCTAGAACCAGGGTATCGAAACCCTGATATGCATGAAAACCTGAATGCGTGGTGGAAAAAGGTTGGTTGTGCCTTGTCTTTTGATTTTTCTATGCATGCCTGAGTCAATTGTTTTATTTGCAATCATCAAACTCATTGATTTTGAATGTTCCATGAAAATTAGGGATGTCACACATCTCGAGGTCCAACATCTGAAATGATTATATTTTTGATTTTCTAGTTTGCGACATTAGTGCATGCATGCTTGAATTCACAAGTGAGTTAAAGGCCAAGAATTTTTAGAAAGAGTTTGAAAGAGACTGAGGTAGCCATGTGGGTATGTTGTTCCTCACACACCGCTCAAAGGAAAAGTAACTTGTGAATGTCAAGGCGAAAAACACAAGAGTTCCCAAAAAGGTTGCCCCAATTTTGGTGTCTTAGAACAAGTGCTTGAGAATATGGATACGTGAATGTTAAGACGAGAAACTCATGAGATACACAAAGTTGCCTCAATTTTGGCGTATCGGGAAGAATTTGAATGAAGTATGAGTTTTGGGTCAGAAAAGATAGTGGATATGGAAGGGATTGGATTAAAAGAATGGCCTAGTTGGTTTATTTCCTTTCCCTTGCTTTTGGTAAGATAACAGGGAGTTCCCCTCTTCCTAAGACACTGTTTTTTTTAAATCAATTCTCTAGTTTGATCAGTTTATTGAAAAACCCTATTTTTGTATTATTTCCTTTGAAGCATCATCTAAACAACATGCATAAAATTTCCAATGGCTTAGAAGGGGTTCGATGAGATGACGAGGACCGATTAGGGAGTTAGCCCAGTTTGATTTGGTATCAGGGCACCATATGTTTGGGCTTCCCCCATTTGTTGATGACATGAAGAAAAAGATAGGGACTTCAAGAGTTTGTCCAGTGTGAGAGTATGGATTGGCATAAGGGCACAAAATGTGTTTAACTTGCCCTAGTTATTGAAGAAAGGGACTTCAAAGGTTTCTCTGATTTGAGGATCTGGATTGACACACTGCCCTGGTCGAGAAGGAACAAAGAGGTTGAAAAATGATGCGAAGTTAAAAAGTTTCCCTTATTTGAGGATTTGGATTGACACACTGTCCCATTTATGAAGAGGTTGAAAAAATTATGGGGACTTCAAAAGTGTACAAATTATGTTTGGTCTGCCCCAATTATGGTAAGGCATGAAGAGGTTGAAATGTGGTGGGGACTCTAGACGTTGCCCCTAGTGTAACCATGATAATTAAGGTGAAGTTGCCCTTTGGATAAATGAATGGTCATACAAATGGTAAAATGACGTAACTACCCCAGTTTGAATTTTGGAGAAAAATGTTCGACAATTGTATGCAAAGGTTGGACAAGGTTTAGATTGTGAGTAGAGGATATGATAGGAAATGAAGATGAAATCCATGAAGAGGGTGAAGTTGCCCTTTCTTTGGATAAATGAATGGTCATACAAATGGTAAAATGACGCAACTATCCCAGTTTGAATTTTGGAGAAAAAGGTTCGACAATTGTATGCAAAAGTTGGACAAGGTTTAGATTGTGAGTAGAGGATATGATAGGAAATGAAGATGAAATCCATGAAGAGGGTGAGAATGAAAAAACGAAGGAGGATGCCCCTTATCTAATTGATTAATCATGCTTATTTTAAGGAGCTTTTGGCATATGTGAATAAAAAAAAAAACTGTCTTAGCCATTGAAAGCAAATCTCAAAACATGTTTTTCAATTTTCATATTTCCCTTTATTTTTCCTCTTTTTAATTTTGGACAAACCTTTCAACACGTCAAAATGATTTCCATGAATTATTTTTTTTTAAAGGTAATGACAATCGATCTTGGATTTGTGTGGGCTTTATTAGGCTTGTATCGTGACCAAAGCTAAGGGTATGAAAGCAAATGTGGATAGTAAAAAAAACCCAAAAAGATGTGATGGTATTTTGGAACAGAGGTCTTTGAATAACGTTGCATCCAAAATTTATTTGACTCTTTTATGTTCACCATTTCTTTATTTTTTTAATGGATTTTTTTTTTCTTTTTTTTATTGGTGAACCGTTTGTCAAACAAAAATGCGAACATGATATCAACCCTCATTGTGAGGGTGACCCTTGTTCAAGGTGATTTGAAAGAAAAATATTTTTATTTGCTTCTTTAAAGCTCAAAGGGGTTATAAAGGATGATATTTTTTTGTTTTATGATAAACAAACATGGTCACACATCACTTCCAAAACATGATTATTTTCTCTTTCAAGAAATTTTAACCCAGGAAACAAAAAAATTGGTTCATGTTATAATTTGTCCCTTGATTTTAATTTTGTCTTTTTTTCTAAATTTTTTTTGTCTCGACGAATTCAGGGACCACCCAACCAGTGTAGGCAATGATAAACTTGGCAAATCTACCCAGCGTAACGATTTGTGTTTATCAATTTGGGTAATGTTAGGGTTGACAAGACAAATCCTTCATTCTAGGAAAGTCGAAGGATGAATGTTTTCAAAATATGCACACACGAATGTCTCGAAAAAAAAATCAAGTTATTGTTCTCAATTAAACATTTGGCCCTAGGAGAACGTGACACCCCATTATTCTTTTTTTTTCCTTTTGATCATTCATTTTCTATTTTTTGTTGTTATTTTTTTTGTAAAAATAATGAATTTGACGATTTGCAAGAAAACAATTGACTCAAAACATGACAATCTTTTTTATTTCCTTCAGCTCATTTTTTGTGACATCGTGTATTCATATGAGGTAAGATGGATGATATGGCTTAAAAAACTGTGTACACGCCACTATGAATAAAGACAACCATTGAATACAACACAAGTTTGTGCCCAAGATGCACTTACTCACTTGTATGCCGATGTGACTAAAGAGCAACACGCATGATATGCAAATAATTGAAAAACAACTACATGAGACGTAATGCATGTGCCTTAAGAGGCATTTATTCTCATGATATGATGATGAAATGTGATATACTTATTTGAAAACACCATGGATGATATGTAGAGTGACATAATGAAATGCATGTTTACGCTTCAAGAGATGCTTATTTTCATGAGATGTGATGTATGATATGAAAATGCTATGCATGATTATGCCTAAATAGGCACTTATTCACATGTACATTATGCACACAGAAAGATGATGATTAAAGCAAACAATCTCCCTTTGTGCCTTAACAGAGGTTTAGCGCCTAATGGATCTAAGGTAAAGTACATGCGCTCACCGGGATGGTTCCCTAAACTTAAGGATCAAGGTCACTAGAGCTATGGTCCACTTCATGATATTTCCCACAATAGTTGGTATACAACAAGGAGTGAGAGTACCAAGGAAACAAGCAAACTCTAGCTGGGGTTCTCACAATGACCACTTGGGAAGTTCATCCACTGTGGCACCGCTACACAATCCCCTCTAAGTCTAAGTTACACAGACTCGGGTATAGGGCCCACTCATGATATGCACAATGTGTGTGCGTGGAGAGAGAATGGTGCATACCATAACCCCCACATGCAAAACAGCAAAAAAAATCCTAAGCAAATATGTAACAAAATAAGAAAAACTATTCACAAAAAAATTATTCCAAGAGACAAATATATACACATGCAAATAAAGACAATAATAAACAAATAAGAAGAGGAAAGAAAACATAAGGAAAAACCACATTCAGTTCGCATATCTAATTAAATGGCTTGACTCTCTAGCGTCCCCAGTGGAGTCGCCAGCTGTCACAACCGAAATCGTGATGGGAACGCGAACCAAAAAATAAAACGAGTTTTGAAAAGAGATTGGGAGTCGCCACCATAGTTATTTCTGGAAAACTATGGAAAACCATAAAATAAAGAAAGTCTGGGAAAAACCAAATTTTGGATTCGGGAGTTGGTTACGCGTAGGGAAGGTGTTAGCACCCTACGCGCTCACCCGAAGGCGGTACCTTTAATTAAAAATGCAAAGTCAATGTGGTTTTCAAAATGTTAATTTTCCCCAAGAAAAAAAATAATAAGATAAAAATATTTTTTTTATTTTTTGGGCCCGACAAGGATTTACCTTGGTCCTACGTATTCTCATTAAAGATGAGAAATCAGGGTTACGTAGTTCTTTAAAAGATATTTGAAAAAACAATTGAGAAAAATATTTAATTTTTTTTAGATGAACCTGACAAGGACTGGCCTTCTCCTACATATCTCACAATGGAGAATCAAGGGTCACGTAGTTCTTGAAAAAAATATTTGTTGAAAAATGTTGATATTTGTATTTTTAAAATTTCGTATTTTTTGGTATTTTTTTGAATTACTTGAAAATATGTGTCATACCATGCGAGCGGTCGGACAGACACTAAAAGAGAAAGAAAACTATTTTTGATATTTTTGAAAATGAGTGTTACACGGTGTGAGCGACCGGACAGACACAATAAAGCAAAAAAGAACATTTTTCGTTCTTTAGATTTTTCTATTTTTTTGTAATTTTTTTATAATTTGAAAATATTTTTGTTTTATTTTTTTTAGAAAATTATAAAGATAGAATTTAATAAAAAAAGGATAAAAGTGGAAAAACAAAATGTGAGAATAAGGATGGATCTGGCTACTAGTCCAACCTCTTCCTTTCTCAAATAAGAAAACCCTAAAAGCTTATTCCTCTTCCCCTCTCACGCAGACCTTGTCCTCGCAGAATCCGCAGCCGTTGCACCTTCATCGCACCACCGCGTGACTGGCTCGCCGACGACATCGACCACCGTCGACGTTAACGCCTCCTCGACCCACAACCTCTTTCTTCTGCAAGAGAGAAAGGCATCATGATCCCTGCAACTCACCACCGCCGCACCTGCCACCGCGATTGGGTCGCGCGAGCCCCACAGAACTGACCCCTTGGCCGTCGTGACCGTCTCCACAGTCTCGTCGCCGTTCACCGAGAGGGCCACCAGTGGTGTTTGTTTGTTCTTTCTTTTCCAATGCGCGAGCCACCACTATAGCCTCAGGGTCACAACGTCGCCTGCTTCCTGGTACGTCAGAGCTGCCGATAACGATGCTAATCGCCACTAGAAGCGTCGCTGGCCTTCGCGATGCTCTAAGCTTCTCGAACCTCTTCTCATGCGAGCCACACTGGGTTTGGAAGCTACGCCACCAAGCCTTATCGTCGCGCCCCCAATCGGAGCCGCTATCACTCAGCCCGTTTGCACTCCGATTCGCAGGCGGCAATGTCGCCGACAATTTTTGTTCTTCTTTGCTTTACTATTATGTTATGGTGGTTTTGTGCAGGTTGAAGATGAAAGTGATAATGGAGGGATTGAGAGGAGGTGATTTTGTTGAGTGAACCAAGGGAAACAATGGGTTATGGTGTTTTAGTTGGAATCAAGAGGGTGAAGGTGTTGTTTTTCATCTTGCAGAGAACAGAATGAGAAAAAGCCCCCTTGAGTGAAGAAGGTGAAAGTCTCCTTGAATGAAAGAACCTTGATGATATTTCTTGTGCCTCTGCTCTGTTCATTTCCTACATCAAGACGTGGGACAAGGCTGAAAGCAGATGTTACTTCCTGCTCTTTCCTTGTTCAGTCATCATGACCATGGCCAGCTAGCTACCATCCCTAAAGACCTTAGATCTTACATTAACCTCTTCTATTTTTTTTTATTTCACCTTTTTACACATTTTTTTTGAAAAGGGAATAAAACAAAATAAAATAAAAAGTAAACAAAATATGATTAAAATCAAAATTAAGAATTAAAATAAAAAAATAAAAAAAACATCAAATAAAATAAAAAAGATAAAATAAAATAAATAAGATAAAGAAACCAAGAGTAAATAAAACAAGATTAAACTAAATTTAAAATGAGATGAAAATAAAGTAGGAATATATCTATACTCAAATCAATATTTACTACTCTTTTGTTTTCTTTTTATTTTTCTTCCTCTTCCTATCTATTTTTTGAAAACAAAATTATTTTTTTTATCTAGGCAAAATTGGGTGTGACAAATTGCAGTTTATAATTGAAACACCAACAATAAATGCAAATTTATTTATTCCACTGAATATGATTCGTATTTGGAGAAATACTTTGGTCCTTTGTTACCTTATTCCAACACCCCCATCTACCTTAATGTGCTCAAATGGACATTGAATTTCAAATTAATTAACATAAGCCATAAAGATAAAAAGTTATTCATGTTTCTTCCCTTTTCCCTTGGGGATTTTGCTGAGCACACTAGCATCAAGATTTCTGTAGTGATGTTGCATCTGACCAAAAATCTTGTACACAAAGTTGTCAACTTCATCCTCGTACTTTTCATAGAAAACTGGAAGTGTATGTGCAGCAACAAAACCTAAGAGAAAAAAAAATTGTCTCAGCAATCAATCAAGTGTTAAAATTCATAGAAGTCCTTGAAGGTATAATTTTTCTATTACTTTAGTCCAGTGGTAGAGACCCTTTACATGAAACATTGTAATTTTGATTTGTACAGTTAACTGTACTTAACATCAAAATCAAAACCAAAATTAGTATTCATAAGTGTTTGAAGATTCACCATAGGGATAGCACTCAAAACTCGAAGAATCCAAATTCATGACTAAAATAATCATAAATGGCTAGTTTTAGGGACTAAAATAATAATAAATGGTTAATTTTAAAAATTAAAATTTAAAATGACAAAAAGTGATCAAATCTAAGGACCAAAATAATAGTTATTATGTTATGTAAAGGGGGTTTTCTAATCACAAGACTAAAATTACAGTGTTGTTGAAGGTTAAAGCAACTTTTTACTTATTAGTTGAAACATATAACAGTTTTTCAAACTTGCAGACAGCTAAGTCACAAAGCTGTAATAATCCAAATAATAAAAGCAAAAGAACATTTTACTATCTTTCTAGAACTCCACTATTATTGACTGAAATTTATTAGAAATCCCAGATTTTAGTAGCTTCTACTTTCAAACCAGGAAAAACTTATTAAGTGAGAAGTGACTCATCAAAATTTGCAATTTTCAATAAATTTCAACTAATACTAGAGAGAGTGTTATAAAGGAAGTGTTGGAAAGAAAAGAATATTTGACAATGTATGAATGAAAAGAAGAAAGCATGTCTCTCACCAATATAGATGACAGATATGAAATTGCACCAGCTTCCAATCACAGCACCAGCAAACAAAGCTCCTACAACCTGGGAAAGTTTTGACCATTGATCACAAATTTAATGGTGAAATACATGTCATTTTTTCTCTACTACATGTAGAAATAAATAAACTCACTTTAAAGGTATGTAAATGGTTAAAAGCAAGTGGTAGATTGTGGAAATGCTCTGTTATGGTTGTGCATTCCAGACATTAACCATTCAATTTGTTACTTTGCTATGCAAATATGATACCCCAAATCAAGAAAAACCAACAAATCTATTCATTTATTTGTCAAAGCTTCACCCCTTATGCCTTGAAATAGGGAGTGAAACTACAATTTTAGTTCCGCAGTTTTACAGAAACACTCTTAATTGACTCTAAAGTGGCTTAGATTTCACTGATGTGGCATGGAAGATCCTGTCATGAACGTAAACAGACTAAAACTATGTAAGAATCTATGGAATACAATGGTATTTCATTAAGTGTCAATGTTAGACCAAACCTCACAATAAGAAGATCAAACAAGCATGTGCCATGAAAATTGGCAGGTGTAAATAACATAACTATCTAAAAACTATGCAGAAAATTTCAAAGTAAATGAATTAAGTGAAAAACAAGTGTTGATACAAACAAAAGAAGTCAGAAGTCCGAAACTACACATGACAATACCAAAGTATATGAACATAAATGCAAACATACAATAAGAAACTGCTTCAGATTTCCTCCACAAGCAGCATCTTGAAGAATTCTCAAGCCCCGGTTAACCTCACCACCGACTACAGTTGCAATATTTACAAACAGTTCTTCTGGGAGAACAAGACGGGGTACATCAGATGGTTGTCTGTCAACATAAACAACAAATCATACTCAGTTAAAACATCATAAAATTTATGAAAACAAAAAAGAGGTAAAGATGCATGAATAACCTGTTGAAGAAGCCAGCAGCATTTGACCATAGAAACTGTGCAAGCATGACAAGAACCAATGCAAAGCATAAAAGAGTAAGAAAATGGTAGTTAAGCCATTCAAAAAGCACCCATATAACCGTTGCACTAGTTAAAACACTAGCAGAAATTTTCTTGTTCCTCCATAACAAGACATCAGCAGCTGTGACATTCAAAGGCAAACACAAAAGATTATTTAAATGGTTTAGTTAATGATAATACAGTATATGTTTCATAGTTTAAATATAGAGAAGTACATAGTTTAAATACCATACATTTTCCACCCCCTAAAATATGGTGCACTGGTTTCTCACGTCCAAACAGTCTATTGATCTGGGAACCCACTGAATCTGATTTCTCACCCTCAAAGAATGATACAGTTTTTTTCTTCTCAACAAATGTGTCCACAAGGCTTTCAATAAGGTTTTCAGCTGTGATTTTATCAGACATTATTCCTGTGCTACCAACAACAACAAAAAACATGGTCAAAGAATGTACAAGATAGCTTTCATACAGAAACCAAAGTCTGTCTTATTAGTATCATATATGAGAAACCAACACAATGTAAAGGCTAAATTTTTTTTCTAGGTCATAACATATGAAGTGACCATATTCATAAATGCTACTGTTGCAACTATCCGACACAGAAAAGTTGTGTAGGTCACAGATGAAACATATATAGCAAATGATTAATTTTATCTCTCCGCATTTAAAACTCATCAAGCTTGACACATTGACAATATTTTTTTTGCCCTCAAATCTTAGCACTACAAAATTTCACAACTCCTCAAAATTAATACTATACTTCAATCTTTCCAGAACTCAACTTTGCAACAAGCCTTAAATTCCTCGTGCGTAACACAGCCCTTCAAAGCCAGAAACTCCCTTTCTTTCACAATTTCTCAAGATTAGTATTTTATTTTTAAATGACACCCTTCGTTAGGCAGAAAGCGCTGCTTCATAAAATTAAAGAAATCTCAATCGTTATTGCAGTCGGAAATACAAACCCCAGTTAAAGAAACTCAATCACCCAAAAGGGTAACCAGAGTACATCATCAAAATATCAATGGAACTACTGAAATTATAAAAAAAAAATGAAAAGAAAAAAGGAATAAAAGAAGTGCTAAAGATTCATTTTTTATTAATTCAAACCACCACATGTGAATTTAACACGCCAATCATAAGACATGCATACCCAACAACCAATTACAGAGGAAAGGGAAAAAATATTCAGTATCATAAGCAAATGAATCTCTCTAACCAGTGTAAGAAGAGGAAGAATGAAACAGAAATAGAGGCAGAGAGAGTCAGAAAGAGAGGCAGAGAGGAACAGAAAGAGAGACAGAGAGAGAAACAGAGAGAGGGTGTCTTATGGAGTCAAAAGATTATCATAAATTCAATGAAAAACAGTAAAATACATAGTAATAACTGAACTCACCAACTGGTCAACTACCAAGAACACCAAATCATATGTTTCTGCTTTTATTTATAATCTACTTTGATTTTGAGTTGAATTTTGATGGTAATGAAGAAGCCTTCAAATTTTTGTTCAAGGTTGTCCAATAAAAAATTAAACATTGAAGGATGAGAAGACGAAAGGCTGCGGAAGAAGACAATTATGTTTTTAATATCTATAACATTATCAACTTATATTTTAATATTATAATTTTTTTAACTATATAAAATTTTTAATTCATATAAATTTTGACTTGAATGGCCGTAAAATATATTCTTATTTTTTAAAAGTTTTAAATTATGATTATTATTTTAAAATAGACTAATAATATGTGTTTTATAAATTTAACAACAGGTTTTGGATATATGTATATCAAGATTATTTTCTAATATAGTTATGTAATCTTATTCAACACAAAAATAGTTAATTAGTTTTAATAAATTTAAAACTATGGAAAAATATAATTAGAATGTAAGAAAAATAAAAAAGAATGAATGGAATATTATATGGGAAAACAAAAAATATTGTTGTGTAGCAATGTAATACAAATTTTCATCCAAATTATCTATATACATAAAACTTACTTAAGTAAACATTGTATAAATTTCTCTGTAAATTATTTGGAGAAAAAAAAATACAATTATTTGTCAATTAAAATTAAGCCATCTATAATTATTATTCATAAAAATTCATTATTAATTTTATTCCTATTAATGTAATTTTTTTTTAATTTTGCAACTATTTTCTTAAATTCAATCAACTATTTACAATATAAAAAACCTAAACTTTTAAAAAAATGAAAAAATATATGTATTTTATAATTACTTTCTATGAATATGCCTTTTATAAATTCAATAATATTTTTTATTTTAATAATTATAATAAAATTATTTTTTTTATTCTGTTTTTTTTGCTGTGTTGTAATAAGAAAAACAAGTTTATATAATTACTTTTGTATAATTTATATAATGTTTTTCTTAATATATATATATATATATATATATATATATATATATATATATATATATATATATATATATGTGTGTGTGTGTGTGTGTGTGTGTGTTATTTTAACATATAAATTATTTTATTTTATTTTATTATTCTTATAACTTTCTTTAAAATTTTTTCCAAAGTTATGCTAATATAAGTTTATCTTACTTTAATAACGTCAAACTTTTATTTCATATTTATTTTTTAATTGAATAAATGATATGTACATAACTTAATTGCCATATTTATTCTACTAACAGCTTGACATATTTAATTTTCTCTATTAGTCTCTTTTAATCATATTATATTATTTTTTGCATTATTTTTTGCTTTTATACTTTTGCTTTCTTTAAAGTTGAGTGTGCATGAATTATTTTTGTTTTAATATTACGGTATTATTCATCTATAATGTGTTAAAATTAATTAAATTAAATAAATATAAAAACAACTAGATACATATTTCAAAAATAACATTAAAAAAATATAATTTTAAGAAATTAATTTATATGGGAATAAATAAGTCTCATTATTAGAATATATTTAGTTATTTTTACAAGATGAGAAATAAACAATTTTTAGGAGTTATTTAGAACATGTATGTAAGAAAAACCTTCTATGGAAGACTCTTAATTGTTTAAGTAAAATCTCGTTATTAATATCTAACATATCATGAATCCAATAAATCTTAGTTGGCCTATCTTCCCAATGATAGGATAACAAAACGCCTATTATCAAGTTAAATGGAAGTCTCATTCAACTTCTCATTACTTGAAATTTGGTTTACATGACTAGATATGAATGAAGGTAGGATACATTTATTAATATGATTGTTTTCTTACCCATACTCGACCCTATTTTACCAAAGTCAGGGTACTAATTAGCTCAAAGTTGCAATACGTTAATAGTACTCGTACCTGGTCTTATTTCACCAAAGTCAGGTACTGGGTAGTAACTAGTCCAAAGCTGCAATATGCCTATAGTACCCGTACCGGCCTTATCTCACTAAGACTAGGTACTAGGTACTGACTAGCCCAAAGCTGCAATACGCCTATAATACTCGCACCCAATCCTATCTCACCAAGGTTAAGTACTGGGTACAACTCCACGACCACAGGACTCCTATAGTACCATATCCGGCCCTCTCCCACTAAGGCCAAGTATTGATACTGACTACTTCAAGGCCATAAGACTCCTATAGTACTCGTACCTGACCCTATCTCATCAAAGCTAGGTGCTAGGTACTAGCTACTCCAAGGCCAGGAAGTCAACCTATCCCATGCATATCGACCCTCGAACCAACACCTTCTTAGGAGACCACTACCGAGGACCAAAAACCAAAAAGGATTTTGTGGTAATTTCACCAATCTTGATGGACCCCAAAAATAGTTAAAAAGGTATGTTGGGCTAAAAAGTCCATCCTAGTGGGACCCACATGTAAAATGATATAAATAGCACGTTATTCTATGCATTCATAATGTAATTATTATTCTCTGAAATTTCCTGACATCATCAATGTTAACTTAAGCATTGAAGTGTCTTTTGCAGACACCCTACACCTTGGACGAGACTTGTTGGACTTGGAGGATCATCAAACAAGAAGACATGATACCACTTTAGGTTTTCCTACAACACCTATTATAGGTCATGCAAACCATCCATCTAAGGCCACCAAACTAGAGTCAATCCTTATATACATGTATACCTAAACACACACACACACACACACACACACACACACACACACATATATATATATATATATATATATATATATATATATAAATATATATTATATATATTTTTTTT
>Ga0209589_1008848_pt1 | contig 15540 bp, 9 predicted proteins | sample CowpeawhiteBW_FD_187525 | JGI IMG/M metagenome (GOLD analysis project Ga0209589, IMG submission 187525) | Root nodule microbial communities of legume samples collected from California USA - Cow pea white BW (SPAdes) (version 2) | ecosystem: Host-associated > Plants > Roots > Nodule | place: USA... | reverse complement strand
TCTATCTCAATTCTCAACCTCAATCTTTTATTATTTTCAAAATCAATTTCCACCACATTGACATTGAGGAGTTAAAGATCATTTTGAACTGAATAATTTCTTCTTTTGAGTAAGAGGAGTTTAGGGTAAAAGTATTGTTTCTTCTTTTGTAAGAGGAAGGTTTGCGATGAAGATGAAAAAAATGCATCTACATCAACTAAATTTGAGAAATTTCATGAATTCAAAAATTGAAGAAATGTAAAAAAAATAAAAAAAAAATAAATAAAACAAACTCTCTAAAGTTTATAACGTTATATATAATGAATTTGAAAATTCTTGAGCAAATACTGTGTAATCTATATTGAAAAAAATATTACAACAAACTGTAGTTTTGATTCAAGGGTTAAATATGTTTTTGGTCCCTCAAGTTTCAGCAAAATTTGAAATTAGTCCCTCATCAAAACTTTTGACCAATTTAGTCCTTCATATTTAAAAATGCGTGAATTTAGTCCTTTTAACCAAATTTTGTTAAGTTTATCTGACGTTTGAAGCGCATTTCATGATAGTATTTGAATTATTTACACCGTTTGAAACATTTTTACTTCAATGTTAACTCAAATATTATCACAAAATGTGTTTAAAATATCAAATAAACTTCATAAAAATTGGTAAGAAGGGCTAAATCCACACATTTCTAAAGATGAAGGACTAAATTGGTATAAAGTTTCGAAGAGGGACTAATTCCAAAATTCACTGAAACTTGAGGGACCAAAAACATATTTAACCCTTGATTCAATTATAGAAGAAATGAAGAGATGAAATGAAGACTTTTTTTTAATTAAAATAATAATAATTGATATATAAAAAATATAATTTGGTACTCTTAAAGTTTTCGTCAAAGTTCCGCCACTGACTACTTGCATTCAATTATGTATATGATTCTTAGGATGTATACGATTCTTACTGTATAGTGTTTTAATGCAATGCTCGGGACATAAAACCCAATCAGGTTGTTTTTCCTTATCGATGTCCATGATCTCATTTGAGCCATGAATAGAATTTCTTCACCATCTACTCTAAGAAAGGCCACGATTAATGTGTTTCAAAAGACATCAAATGAAATGAATTAGAGCATCTCTAATTAGTTCCTTTGACGGGCAAATCATACAATTGTAATTTGATTTTAAAATTTAAATAACGATTATGCAAAAAAGTTGCTGCTGAAGTTCCCCAAGACTGAAAGAGAGGAGGCAGGGCCGTTGAAGGCTCTCTTCTTCCGTCAATACTCTCTTATTCTTCTCTCCTCCCTCACTTTCAACTCTGCCTCTTGTGTATTGTTGGTTTCGTTGTTTCTCTAATGTCGTTGCCTCCTTTTTCTACACCGAGAAGGACAAAAATTTGAACGTTGTGGAGCAAAAGAGTGGTTGCAAGAGGTTGAGAGAGATGTGGAGAAAGTGGATTGTGGGAGAAAGAATAGGGTGTTGTTGTTGTGGAGAAAGTAAGGATTATTTTTATTATTTTTTATAAAAAATATTTATATATTTCTAGTTTATTTCTTTATTTTTAAAAATCTTGTAATTAATTTATATAGGTTTTTATATTTAAATTAGTTATTTAAGAAATAAAAAATTTAAATTATCATAATTATTACTATTATTAAAAATGTATTATCATTTTTCGTGATTGCTAGAGAAAAAAGTTGATGATGACCTTGAGATATACTACTAAAATAATACTGTTAATTTTTTTAACTTTTTCTTATTAGGTAATACTTACAAATTTTGTTATGAATAATAATTTACAAGAAATTGCCACCAATATTTTTGAAAAATATTTGAACAAAACACTTTTTACAGCAAACTTTGCAATAAATACTTGTGAGTTTTATAATTTTGTAGAAAATATTTATTCACTAAAAAATCTCTCAATTAAAATTTTTAGAAAAAATATTACATAAAATATGAAAATTTCTAGTAGTGATAGACACAAGAAAGGAAGAATTTAAAGTATGTGGAGAAGAAAGAGGGAGAAAAAATAACTAAAACAATTAAAAGAAAATAAGTTATAAAAAAATTATATTTCTTTTTCATGTATTGATAATTTTTGTTTTTTTCGATACGAAAAGAGTAATAATACTTTGACTGATGTTACATTCATTTGGTAATATATTGTAAAAGTAAAATAGTAATGGAAAAAGTACAATTTTGAATTACTTTTATAATGAAAAGAAAAAGAATGAAAGATAGGGAAGGACAATATCAAAACATTTTTGAATGTCAAAGTATAGTTAATCTTATAAAAATGCAGAAAAAGATTACGGGTATAGAAAGAAATTGTCCTCTTATAAATAAAATAAAATGGGGTTCACTTTTCTTTTAGCAAATTGTCTGTTGGTGTATTCACTATCATATTCCTTTTTTTTTTTTTATAAGAGTAGGGACAACCTATTGTCCCTATTTTCGATCTTGTATTGCTGATAAAAAAAAATGTTACAGTTTCTTATATGAGATGAGAACTAAAAGAGCCATTATTCCAATTTCAACCAACATCCGTTACATTTATTGAGATCAAGATCAGGCACATGGGAGCATGACTTTAGATAAGAGATACGTAACTGACATGTTATTTATTCCGTACATAATACATGGCTAAGGTGGTTCTACGTTTCAACCTAGTAATCTAAGACGCGGTTAAACGCCTTGGACATGCGCGGGTAAATTTCGTTGGAAACGGAGGCCCCAGACACCTGCACGTTGGATTTGTTCACACTGAACGATATTTGATCACTGTAATCGTTCTTAACATCGCGGTATGTATACCACAGCATCACTTTCCCGTAGTTGGAGGCTTGCTTCGCGTGAGGAAGCACCCGGCGTATGAGGATCTCCGGCGGAATGTAACCCTCACCGGCGTTTGGCGCTGCTGGCAAGCCCACGAAGAGCAAGTTAGGGGAGGCGACCAAGCCCACCCACTTGTCCGAGGAGCCCAAGAGGGCCTTGGGGCCACCGAAGTAGGAGCAACTAGGGTTGTTGTAGAACTTAACAAAGATGTAGTCGAAGAGTTTGGTGTCTATAGCTTTGCCGAGATAGGGGATTGGAAATGTGAGGCACTGAAGAGGTATTTGGCCACATCCTTTGCGTCATCCGACGAGCTCAGGGAGTAGTCTGAATTGCTAGGGTTTTCTCGGATTGAAAGGAACACTTTGATGCATTTCCCCTATAACCAATACACAAACACAAACAATGAATTAAATCAGATTTAAAGTACACACCTGTGGACAAAATGAACTTCCACTGATCTGAACGAACTCAACGTTAACACCGCTGTGAACTAAAAAATAGGTTGTCCGAACAGAAATGAATTGAAAACTTTTTTAGACGAACCGAACTATTTTCTACTACATTAAATTACACTAAACTGTATTGAATTCGTCTTTCTTCATCTCAACCTAACCGACCCTGGATCTTTATGATAATTGTGTTACTATACATTTTATCAATAAAGTAGTTTTAAGTCAATTAACTGTTTTCAAAAGTTCAGTTTTTTAAAAACTATAAAATGTTTCTCCCGCCCTCTAAACGAAACTAGTCCATCTTAAATAATTTTGTCAAGATAACAAAATACTTGAGAATATGTTTATAAAAATATTTGTTCAACCAAAAAATCACATACTATGTATAAAATAAACAATTTCAAAAGTAATGACTTAAAATATTTATACCCAGTAATAATACGAGCATCTGAGGTATAAAGGGCTTCAAATGAAGCTTTGGATATGTGTTTCCCGCCAAGAGATTGTAGTATAATAAATAAAAAGGGGTTGAGTAAATTTTAGGAATTTGAAAATGAAGGAATATTTAAAAGAAAGAAAAGATGGGAGAGTTTATTATAGATATAATAAGTGGAAGTAAAAGAGCCATTGTTTCCCATTACATGAACTGAGACAAAGAGACAAAGATGAGAGGAGGTGGGAGGAGGAAGAGTTTAGGGAAGGGATGTAGATAAGTGACATGTTATTTATTCCGTACGTAAGATAAAATAAAACATGTCTAAGGTGGTGGTAGATTTGAAGTACTTAGTAATCTATGACGCGGTTGAAGGCCTTGGAGACGCAGCGGTAAATAGCGTCGGAAACGGAGTTGGAAGAGACGTGGTCGTTGACATTCAGCAATATTTGATCACTGTAACCAGTCTGAAAATCGCGGAATCTATCCCACAGCATGACTCCGCCGTAGTTGTGGGCTTTCTTGGCTTGCGGAAGCACCCGGCGTTTGAGGAGATCCGGCGAAATGTAACCCTCACCGGCGGTTGGCCCTGCAGGCAAACCCAGAAAGAGGGAGTTATTGGAAGCGACCAAGCCGACCCATTTGTTCCAGGAGCTCAAGAGGGCTTCAGTGCCAGTGGTGTTGGAGCAACTAGGGTTGTTGTAGAACTGAACGAAGATGTAGTCGAAGAGCTTGGTGGCGATGGCTTTGCCGAGATAGGGGATAGGGTATGTGAGGCACTTAGGGGCTGCCGACAAGTAAAACCGACGGCTCGTCGTTTGTCGGAAGAAGTCGAGTTCCCATGCAAGGTCGTCCCAGTAATTCTCCGTCTGTTCAATGTGGAAGTCGATGCCGTCCAGCTTCACGCTTCCCAGTGGACCGTATTGCCCGCTCAGGAAGTTGTCGTACAGGTATTTCGCCACCTCCTTTGCGTCGTCCCGCGAGCTCAGGGAGTAGTCTGAATCGTCAGGGTCTCCTCCGATTGAAAGGAACACTTTCACGCGTTGTTCCTATAACCAATACACAACAAAAACAAAAACAATGAATTCGAAGGAACACTCTACCGAGTAAGTAATATTTTCTGAGTGCAATACCTGACAGTATTTTATTTCGGACTCTAGTTCGGTGCACTTTTCCGCAGCACCATTGTCGCAGTGAGCGGCGAAGTCCCAAGCTGAGGTTCTCCCTGCACCGAAGTTGTTGAGGAAAGCGAGGAGCACAATCTTGTAGTTCCCAGTGTCACATGCGCTCACCAAATCGCCTTCTTGAAGGTTTCGTCCCCAGTACACAGCAATGCCAGCATTGTCAGGGCGTGAGGAAGAGAGCGTGAAAAGGGATAAGAGAAATATCATCAAAGCTACTCTTTCAGAGGCCATTGCTTTCTCTTATCTTATGGCTTTCTTCTTTGAGTGTGTAATACAAACACAACCAACCTATCCTATTTATACTGCCAATCCCTTCTCCAAACAATCCTTTTTGCCTCTTTCACGTTTCTCATATGTCAAAATGCATTAATCAATCGTTGAAAAATAATCACTCATTTTTTTGTTCTTTTATATGATTCATTACCTTAATGCATAAATGAAATAATTCATATCTTTTTCTTTTTTTTTTAATTCTTAAAAACTTATATAATCTTAATAATTTACTTGTTAGCTTACAAACTAAATTTACTATATTAAATTTCCTACATATCAGGATCATTCATACCTCTTAGTCACGGTAGAGCTTCTTGTACCACTTTTTTGTTTCAGCAGTGTAATTCGTTTTCTTTTTTATTGTGTATTATTTCTTTTACTTTTTTTATAATAAATAAAAGACTAATTTTTTTGTCTTATTTCATTTCGATTTTTAAAATTTTTTAAAATATTACTCCCTTTAATGTTTTCAAATAATTATATTTTTTAAAAAATAAATTAAAAAATTCTATTCAATAGTTTATTTCAAAGTTTTAAATTACATATTTATAATTACAAATATCATATTTCTTAATATTATAAATTTTATTAAATAAAATTTTAATTTTTTTAAGAGCTTATAACTTTAATAAAATTAAAACAAAATACAAACTAACAAACTAATTATCTTCAACAATCATTTTTTCCTCAATCGCGTTTTTGATATGTGAAGATGCATTAATCAATCGTTGAAAAAAATGTCATTTTTTAGTTAGAACATCATATTTTTGTTCTTTCATGATTACCTTAATGCATAAATGCAATAATTCATTTTTTTTTCTTTCTTAAAACTTAAATAATTTTAAAGTGTATTTGGTAAAGTTAATAATTAGTTGTTAGATTATATAAACTAAATTTACTAGGGTTTACTACCAAAATTTACAAACTAATTATCTTAAAATATAATTAATACATCCATATTGTCATTAATTCAGTATAAATTAGACATACATTGATCAAATAAATCTAACAATACCTAAATGAGTATAGAAAATTCTTTTTGCCAAATAAATGGTGTCAATCATGACAATTTTTTTCCCTCCATCACGTTTCTCATATGTGTGTAAAAATGCATTAATCAATTGTTGAAAAAAAACTCATTTTTTTAGTGAGAACATCATATTTTTGTTCTTTTGTTATTATCTCAGTGTACGGGTGGATAAAATTAATTGAATTGTACCAAATTATTAATTAACGGTACTAAATTAAACTAAATTTACTAAACTGATTAAAATGAAAATTAAACTGAACTATATTAAAAACAAATTTTAAGAAAACAGAACCAATGGTTAACTTGAAACTAATTTTTTCCAATTCAAAAGAAATAACGGGTGGTTAGTGAAATATATTCGATACGGTCTTTCTTTTTTTCTCCAACCTATGCACGGCTAGACAAAAGACAAGGATGACTATCAAGTTTTCAATTCCATCAACCATCTTTTTTTCATTCCTAATATTTTTTCATTTTTTTTAAATATTTTTCAATATTCCATCAATTCAAACAAAAAAACTGGTGGTTAGTGAAATATTACTTTAATGTAGAATGTGATTTATGAAGTCATGATGATAGGCAAGTAAGCATGATATTATCAGTAAACACAACTATTAATAATTTTAGAAAATACAAACATAAAAAATAGAAAAACAATTAACATCATTCATCATTCGAATAAATAAAATATTAATTCTTTGTTATTTCATGGAGTTTTTCTATTATTATCTTCACAATAGGATGTAAAAACCAAAGTCATACTTTTAATCAATAATTTATATTGATTTGTTCAAAAACTAAAATAAAAAAAGTAATCGTATAAATGAAATGGATTATAAAATATGATTTATTTTTTCAGATAACCTCTCAAGATAAAATGGAAACTTCAAATGCTATTAATTTTGATGATGGAAGATGTGTTGAGAAGTTGTATTTTATACTGCAACTTATATTTGAAAATGCATTAATTTTTTGTTTCCTATTTACTTAGTTTTAGTTTTATGTCTTTTTATTTTTTAGTTTATGAGAAACATATATTATGAAAGAAGTGGGTAAGTACTACCTTTTCTAGTTTTTTAATTTAAATACAATATTTAGTAGAATAATTTAGTTAAGCAATTCAAAAACAGTTCACAACTAATTCGGTTTAAAAGTAGTTTAGCTTAGTTCAAAAATAGTACAGTTCAAAAATAGTGCAGTTCAATTCAAAAATAATGAAGTTTTGTTTAAAAATAATGCAGTTTAATTCAAAATTAGTGCAATTCAATTGAAAAATAACACAGTTTAGTTAAAAAATAGAACAGTTTGATTTAAAATCAGTGCAATTTGATTTTAAAATACTGTAATTCGATTATATTTCAATTCAAAAAACAGTTCAATTCATAAATAGCTACAGATGGAATGAATGTTTATAGAAATTTAAGTACCAAAGTTTATGGCTTGTTTTGTTAATGATTTATAACTTTCAAGTTTGTGTATGAAGAGAAAATTGTTCGCTCCCGGTTGAGGGTATAACTTGTGCATGTGAAAATGCATTAATTGACTGCGATTTACTATAAGAGCTAAATTTATTTTGTTTAAAAACATAAAATGTATTCATGTAATAAAGCTTTTTTCTTTGTGGGTATTGTTATTAATTAAATAAAGATTAAAAATATTATTTTAATTGAAAAACGTTAAATTTAAGTAATTATTATTTTTTTATTAAAATTCCTACAATCGAATACCTACATAAAGGATCATTCATACCTCTTAGTCACGGTGGAGGTTCTTCTACCAGTTTTTGGTGTGAGGAGATCGTTTTCTCTTTTTATTGTGTATTATTTGTTTTACTTTTTTATAATAAATAAAAGACTAATTTTTTAGTCTTATTTTATTTTAAAAATTTCATTTCGATTTTTAAATTATATTTTTTAAAAAATAAATTAAAAAATTTTATTCAATAGTTTATTTCAAAGCTTTAGAATATATTTATAATTACAAAAATCATATTTCTTAACATTATAAATTTTGTTTTATAAAATTTTAATTTATTTTATAAAACTTTAATTTATTTTTTTAAGAGCTTATAACTTTAATAAAATTAAAACAAAAGTATAAACTAATAAACTAATTATCTTCAACAATCCTTTTTGCCTCAATCGCGTTTTTGATATGTGAAGATGCATTAATCAATCGTTGAAAAAGGCATTTTTTAGTTAGAACATCATATTTTTGTTCTTTCATGATTACCTTAATGCATAAATGCAATAATTCATTTTTTTTCTTTGTTAAAACTTAAATAATTTAAAAATGTTTTTGGTAAAGTTAATAATTTAGTTGTTAGATTACAAACTAAATTTACTAGTGTTTACTATAAAAATTGACAAACTAATTATCTTAAAATATAACTAATACATCTATATTATCATTAATTGAGTATACTTCATATATTGATCAAACAAGTCTAACCATACCACCTAAATGCATATAGAAAATTATTTTTGCCAAACAAATGGTTTCAATTATGAGAATTTTTGTAAAAATATGATTACCATCAAGTTTTCAATTCTATCAACCATCTTCCATTTTGTCATTCCTAATATTTTCTCATTTTCTTGTAAATATTTTTCAATTCCATCAATTCAAAAAAAAAAATTAATGGGTGGTTAGTGAAATATATCACTGTATTTCATTCCTAATATTTTTCATTTTTTTTATAAATATTTCTCTCGCTATTTCTTTACTATAGAATGTGATTTACTATTTCTTTACTATAGAATGTGATTTAAGAAGTCATGATGATAGGCAAGTAAGCATGATATTATAGTAAACACTACTATTAATAATTTTAGAAAATACAATTCAAAATTAGTGTAATTCAATTTAAAATAGTGCAATTCAATTCAAAAGTAGTATAATCCGAAAAAGAGTTCAGTTTAAAATAGTTCAATTCAATTCATATTATAATGCAATGTAGTTCAATTTGTTAGAAAAAAAAAATAGTTCAGTTCAATTTGTCTGTTTTAATTTTTAATTAGATCGTTTTGGCCTGTCTTGTATGGCATGATAAATTGGTATGGGACCTTTATTTAAGGATTGATGCACTCCAATGGCACGCATGACTCTAGATTTATGAACATATTTTTCATAGAACCCTCCTATCTTTTCCTTCTTCAAGTTAGACAATAGTAGAGGAAGGACCGGACAAAAACTTAAGAGCAACAACTCGAATTATTGGTACAATTCATAATGTTCATATACTTTTCAACAGGAGCAACAACTGGATTTATTATGAACATTTCATAATGTTCATGTACTTTTGAATTATGAATACAATAATCCAAATTCATTACGTAATTTATTAAATTAAGTGGGACTCACTTTTGTCTTATGGTCATGAAATACCTGTACATGAAACTTGAAATTGAATGGAATGCGACCCATTTTTGTTGCATTGCATGTGTAGTACGTCCATGTGTACGAATGGTGTATTGAGGTCCCGTTTTTCTTTACATAAAAGAATTTTATTAGGGGTATCAAAGTAAGCTAACCCGGCTCACACAGGTTAGCTCATCACCGGTTGAATTAAAAATTGACCCGTTCAATCTGGCTTATTTTTTGGTAAACCAAAAATTTCGCAATCCGATTCGATCCACTAAAGATTGGTGGGTTAGTAACTTGATTCATTTACGAATGATTTTTTTTTTTTTGCAATTTATTTTATAGATTTGTTGTATTACAATAAAAGTGAAATGACTCGATTTATTTTTTATAATAGTGAAATCAAAATGTTGAACTAATTCTCAAAATATTACTATAAAGATAGTAGTTAAGAATTAAAGTATTAACATGTATGCATATCACTCATATTTTTGTTCTTTTATGATTCATTACCTTAATGCATAAATGAAATAATTCATATCTTTTTTTTTTAATTCTTAAAACTTATATAATCTTGATAATTTAGTTGTTAGCTTACAAACTAAATTTACTATATTAAATTTCCTACAATCCAATACCTACATATCAGGATCATTCATACCTCTTAGTCACGGTAGAGCTTCTTGTACCACTTTTTTGTTTCAGCAGTGTAATTCGTTTTTGTGTATTATTTGCTTTACTTTTTTTATAATAAATAAATGACTAATTTTTTAGTCTTATTTTATTTAAAAAATTTCATTTCGATTTTTAAAATTTTTTAAGATAGTAATCCCTGTAATGTTTTCAAATAATTATATTTTTTTTTAAAATAAATTAAAAAACTTTATTCAATAGTTTATTTCAAAGTTTTAAATTAGATATTTGTAATTACAAAAATCATATTTCTTAATATTATAAATTATATTTTATAAAATTTTAATTTTTTTAAGACCTTCTAACTTTAATAAAACTAAAACAAAAGTAAAAACTAACAAACTAATTATCTTCAACAATCATTTTTTCCTCAATCGCGTTTTTGATATGTGAAGATGCATTAATCAATCGTTGAAAAAAATGTCATTTTTTAGTTAGAACATCATATTTTTGTTCTTTCATGATTACCTTAATGCATAAATGCAATAATTCATTTTTTTTCTTTCTTAAAACTTAAATAATTTAAAAGTGTATTTGGTAAAGTTAATAATTAGTTGTTAGATTATAATCTAAATTTACTAGGGTTTACTACCAAAATTTACATCTATATATTGTCATTAATTGAGTATAAATTTGACATACATTAATCAAATAAGTCTAACAACACCTAAATGACTATAGAAAATTCTTTTTGCCAAATAAATGGTGTCAATCATGACAATTCTTTTTGCCTCTATCACAGTTTCTCATATGTGTGTGAAAATGCATTAATCAATTATTGAAAAAAAATCAGTTTTTAGTGACAACATCATATTTTTGTTCTTTTGTTATTACTTTAGTGTATGGGTGGACAAAATTAATTGAATTGTACCAAATTATCAATTAACGATACTAAATTAAACTAAATTTACTAAACTGATTAAAGAGAAAATTAAACTGAACTATAATAAAAACAGTTTAATAAAAACAGAACCAATGGTTAAATGGTTAACTGCATATAACTTGAAGCTGAATTTTTCCGATTCAAAAGAAATAAAAATACATTCGACAAGGTCTTTCTTTTTCTCTCCAACCTATGTACGGCTAGACAAAAGACAAGGATTACCATCAAGTTTTCAATTCCATCGACCATCTTCCACTTTTTCATTCCTAATATTTTTTCATTTTTCTAAATATTTTTCAAATTCCATCAATTAAAAAAAAGAAAAACTGGTGGTTAGTGAAATATTAGTTTACTATAGAATGTGATTTATGAAGTAATGATGATAGGCAAATACTACCTTTTCTAGTTTTTTAATTGAAATACAATATTTAGTAGAATAATTTAGTTAAGTAATTCAAAAACAGTTCACAACTAATTCAATTTAAAAGTAGTTTAGCTTAGTTCAAAAATAATGCAGTTCAATTCAAAAATAATGAGGTTTTGTTTAAAAATAATGCAGTTTAATTCAAAATTAGTACAATTCAATTGAAAAATAACACAGTTTAGTTCAAAAATAGAACAGTTTGGTTTAAAATCAGTACAATTCGATTTTAAAATAGTACAATTCGGTTAGTCCAGTTCAAAAAACAGATCAGTTCATAAATAGCTATAGATGGAATGAATGCTTATGAAAATTTAAGTACCAATCATAGTTTATGGCCTCTTTTGTCAATGATTTATAATTTCCAAAGTTTGTGTATGAAGAGAAAATTGTTCGCTCCGGTTGGGAGTATAACTTGTGTATGTAAAAATGCATTAATCAATTGTTTGGAAAAAATAAAACTCATTTTTTAGTTAGAACGTCATATTTTTGTTCTTTTATGATCGATGACCTTAACGCATAAATGAAATTATTCATATCTTTATTTATTTTTAAATTCTTAAAACTTATATAATATTAATAATTTAGTTGTTAGCTTACAAACTAAATTTACTACGATTTACTATAAGAACTAAACTTATTTTGTTTAAAAACATAAAATGTATTCATTAAATAATAAAGCTTTTTCTTTTTGTCGGTATTGTTATTAAAGCATTATCTTCGCATTAATTAAAACAATATTACATTTATAAAAAAAATATTATTTTAATTGAAAAAACGATAAATTTAAGTAATTATTATTTTTTTATTAAAATTCCTACAATCGAATACCGACATATGAGGATCATTCATACCTCTTAGTCCCGATAGAGGTTCTTGTACCAGTTTTTTGTGTGAGCAGTGTAATTCATTTTCTTTTTTATTGTGTATTATTTGTTTTACTTTTTTTATAATAAATAAAAGACTTATTTGTTAGTCTTATTTTTCTTTAAAAATTTTCATTTTGATTTTTAAAACTTTTCTAAATAGAACTCCCTATAATGTTTTCGATAATTATATTTGTAAAAGAATAAATTAAAAGATTATATTTAATATTTTATTTCAAAATTTTAAATTAGATATTTGTAATTAAAAAAATCACACTTTTGATTATTATAAATTTCATTCTATAATTTTTCAATTTATATTTTAATATTTTCAACTTCAAAACATTCGTAAGATTAAAACAAAAAGTAAAAACTAAGTAATAAATTATCTTAAAATATAACTAATATATCTATATTATCATTAATTAAGTTTATATATATTGATTGAACAAGTCTAATAACACCCAAATAAGAATAGAAAATTCTTTTTACTAAACAAATGATGTCAATCATGACAATTCTTTTTGCCGCCATCACGTTTCTCATATGTGTGTGAAAATGCATTAATCAATTGTTGAAAAAAATCATTTTTTAGTGAGAACATCATATTTTTGTTCTTTTGTTATACGTTAGTGCATAAGTGATTTTTTTTTTCTTTCTTACAACTTATATAATTTAACAGTGTTTTCGCCAATGTTAATAATTTAGTTTTTAGCTTACAAACTAAATTTACTAGTGTTTACTGTAAGAAATTTAAACTAATCTATTTTAGGAACTTTTAATATGAATTATTTAGGGTGACTTTTATCTCATTGAACATTTTTCCATCATAGTACCTTTTTTTAATATATTTTAGGAACATTAATTCTTAAAAATGTCATAAATATATGATTGTTATGGTATAAATCCAAATTAAAACCATATTTATTAAATTGTCAACATAAAAAATTTATAAATTATTATTCATACAAGTAGTATTGCTTTACACACTATATCCTTCATTGATAAATATTAATAAAATTTTATCAAGTATCGAACACAAATACATGTCGGACATAGATACGTGATCCAAATCGAAATATCGGTGCATTATATATTGCTATTGTTATTAAAGCATTATCTTCACATTAATTAAATTAGGATTATATTTATAAAAAAATATATTATTTTGATTGAAAAACGATAAATTTAAGTAATTATTATGAATGTTTTATTTATTTTTCTGTAATTTATGTTATATATTTATTACATTACAATAAGAGTGAATTGACTTAATTTATTTTTTATAATAGAGGAATCAAAACGTTCTCTTAATTCTCAAAATATTAATATAAACATTCAAAATTATCAAATATTATTGAGGAACATTCTAAAATTTAAAAATATGTATATAACTTGACAAAATAAATTAATTAAACATTCAAACTATTCAAATATTATTGAGCAACATTCTAATATTTGAAAATATGAAATTGTAAACTTATATAATTAGAAGTAGTAAATAATTATAACAAAAAAATTTAAAAAAATGTAAAAAAATGTTGGTGGATTAAGTGAGACTGGTTCAGTTTAACCCACTCTTGAAAAAACTAAAATTTTCTCAATCCAATCCGACTCAAACTCGTGGTGAGATGGGTTGACTCACCGGTTGAAATTCATTTTGAAATATGGACGTACTAAAGATGCAATGCAACAAAAATGGGACACATTCCATTCAATTTCGCCTTTCATGTACAAGTATTTCATGACCATAAGAAAAAAAGTGAGTTCCACTTAATTTAATAAATTACGTATTGAATTTGTATCATTGTATCCATAATTCAAAAGTAGATGAAGATTAAGAAATGTTCATAATAAATCCAGTTGTTGCTCCTAATTGTTTCTCCTGTCCTTCCTCTACTATAGTCTAACTTGAAGAAGTAAAAGATAGGAGGGTCCTATGACAAATATGATCATAAATCCTTAAATAATGGTCCCATACCAATTTATCATGCCATGCAAATGCCCAATTAGCGCGAACCATGCATGCATCTACACTCAAATATAGGTCACCTGTTCATAAGCCATGCATTACTTGTATTATGTAAACAAAATCCGAAATAAATTTAAGTATATGATCGGGTCCAATCATATAAAGGATATATTAAATAAATAAATTGACTAAAACTGATAATTGTGATTGAGTTTGGATAACAGACTAGAATTTTATATATAGTCGACTCAATTCAAATTTATATTTTAATATTTATAAATTTGTAAACATATTTTAAATATTAAATTTTGAACAATCTAAATATGGTGCTTGTCTAATTGCCCTAGGATAATTGAAGCATATAAAAATCCTAAGAAGAAATACAAGGATAGTTGTAAAGAGATGGATGTTTAGAATAAAGCTTGCACCTACAATTGAATTAAAAGTTGAGTATGATTGGATTCAAAGTGAAAATATTATTCTTTGAGCATTAATTGTCAAGGATGAGTTCCCACAAGCCTTAATAGCCTCCAAGCACTCCAAAATGTTAAGGATGAGTTTCCCTTGCGAAAACACGAAGAAATAGGTCCAACTTGCAACATCAGAAAAAGTGGCGTCTGACGGAAGCCTCTCAGCGTCAGGTGCGACCTCTAAAGCAGGTGCAGAAAATCTTTGTGTACCGCCTGACGATCTCCAGGTTCCGCTGGTGGTGAGTCCCTTGAAAGCCTGTCCCCTGGCGCTTGTTGTTGCTTGCCAGACGCTAAGTCCCTGGAAACATGTTGTGACTTGGCACTAGCCTTATGTCGCCCGACGGTGGTTGTTTCTTTCATATTTTGATGTTTTTAAACTTTGTCTTGCTACTCAATATTACTCACTTGTCTGGGTTTTTGGAACAAAGCTTTCAATCTACAAAAAGACACAAAAAATTTTTGCTAATAAAATGTAACTTAGATAATAGTACAAATTAACATTATCATAGACATCTTAAGTCCTACAAAGAACACTATAGTTATGACTCTAGGAAAATTGATACTTGCAACTCAAATTGATAAAAAAAAAGTATATATATACCCAAACCTTCAGAAGACGAAAACGAAAAGAATACTTATGGATGAAACCTTTGGAGTATATAAGTTTTGAACCTTGGGATC
>Ga0209589_1008844_pt1 | contig 15546 bp, 8 predicted proteins | sample CowpeawhiteBW_FD_187525 | JGI IMG/M metagenome (GOLD analysis project Ga0209589, IMG submission 187525) | Root nodule microbial communities of legume samples collected from California USA - Cow pea white BW (SPAdes) (version 2) | ecosystem: Host-associated > Plants > Roots > Nodule | place: USA... | reverse complement strand
TATATACATATAAAATATATATATATATATATATATATATATATATATATATATATATATATATATATAAGAGTAAATGTGATCATTCCATTAAATTAATGTTAATATCATTTTCCCTTTTGCCCTTGGGATATTGGACAATAAAATGTAAAAAGAGTGGATGATTGTATTTGTAAATGTCAGCTCATCATTTATAAACTAGGTTAACATTGATTTAACGAAAAGAACCACATTAAGCCATTTTAAAACATTGTATCACATTGAGAAAAAATAAAAATAAAAAGGAAACATTGAATCATTATATTAAAAAAAAATTGAATTTATCAATGGACAAAATCCATCAATAAGCACAAAATTTCGTCAGTAAAGCAAGATTACTGACATATTTTAAAAAAATACAATTATCTACAAACTTTCAAAAATTCAATTACTAAAAGATTTTTTAAAAATTCAATTACCAACGAAGTTTACCTTCACATATTTAAAGCTAAAGTGGAAACTTTGACATCCATTTTGCTTATGAAAATATCCATAGATAATAAAAATTATACATTATCCATAGATCGATTAGTGATTGGAGTATCTTTCGATAATTAAAATTCTAAAATCCATAAGTAGATTCTATTTTACTAACATTTTTTTTTTCATCGGTAAAATTCGTCAATAAATATTTTTTTATTGACAAATTTTTTTCTACCATTAAAATTTTGTCAATAATATAATATTTTCTTGTAATGTTATTATAAATATAGATACCAAATATGCTATTAAATATTTTAGATTAAATAAAAGATAACTAATGTTAATTTGTACCTTTAAATGTTCATTTTCCGAGGCAAATTTGTTGATTGTGTCAACAGCATTAACAGTAAACTGTGGTGTAATTTTCTTTTCCAATGAACTAATTTGTTCCTGTAAAATATAACAGTAACAATATATACAATAATATAAATTTCAAAAACGTTATTTAAATTGTACCTTAAGGTGTTCATTGTCTGAAATAAGCTTGTAGATAAACTCATTGTTAGTAAGATTAACAGGAAACTCTTGTGAAGTAGATTTCTTTTCCAACAATTTAACGCGTTCCTATAAAGCATAAAAAATAATGATAATAATAAAGAAAAATAATTACAACAATGCATAAAATTCAAATACTTGGTATTTGATTTGTACCTTAATTTGTTTATTTTCTAAAGTGAGGTTATTGATCAACTCATAGTTAGTAACATTTGTAGGTAACTCCTGTACAATTTTCTTTTCGAATGAATTCACCAGTTCCTACAGAGAACAACAAATGAAGCACATATAACAACTTAGTATCAAACACTTCTTCTGTAATTTTTGTGTTGAGGTCATTATTTTTTTTCTCATTAGCTTATTATGAAGTTGAATATGTCCTTTAGACAATGTGTCCATGTGTCTATACGTATTAAGCATCAACAAACATATAATATTTTTGTATGACATGTATTTATTAAATGTCCAATTTAAAAGACATTTTTTTAATATTTGACATAATTTTGACACAAGAGAACTCTAACAAAATGTTAATAAGGACAAATAGAGTAATTTTCTAAACCTCAAACTTATTTTATAAGTTTTTATTACAAGTATAGAAACAAGGAAAAAATCCTATACAATGAGAAATATTTATATTGTATATAAATTATTAAGAATATTTTTATTTAATCTTCTATCAAATTTTCATATGATGTGAAATTTTTTAAAGTTTTTAATTTATCTTTAAATGAATTTTGACTAAAGTGTCTTTTTCAATAATAATGATAAAGAAGGGGATAAAATATCTTAAATAAAATATATCATCTTTTCACTTTTTAGATGTTAGATAAATGGATTAAATTCACTTTTGTTTTAAGTGATAATATGTTTAGATTGTTGTATTTGACTATCTTTGTTTATAGATGATTTTGGATATGCAAATATTAATTGTTCATTTAAATAATTCATAATGAGATAATATATATTAATTTGTATTTCCATATCCTACATTTAAGATATTACACGTGTGACAACATTTATATCGAGTCGGATGTCTGTATCAATGTTAAAAAGGAAAACACATTTCCTAGAATTAGAATTATGGAAACAATATAAATGCAGAATAATCACACACAAAATTGATAATAGAGTTCAGTTAATTATGTCTACATCTTTGGGTTGTTGCAGATCTTATATTAAAAGAGAAAGTTATAAGATGGGTAAAACACTCAACTCACAACTCAAATAAACTTAGAAAAAATAAATACTATTTTACTTTTTCTCTCTGTTTTTGTTTTCTGAATGAGTAATAATACTATGTGTGCATGTATTTATGCATAATGCAAAGAATATTTCACATCTTATTTCCTATATTTATGTAATGCTTTCATTTTATTGGTTTTTAATTTCTCTCTCTAGCACATCTCCACCAAAATTGTTTTGTTGACCAATTCTAACAATTTCCCACTTGAAGACTAATTTAAATTTGTCTTCACACCTTGATCAATGCAACAACTTTATCTTCTATGTTATTTTATCAAACCAATTGAAGTTAAGCATAACTTTAATTTGTCTATAGTTACTACCTTTGTCAACATATATGTTGGGTTCTTACTTCCTAGATTTATTCTTAATGTTCCTCATCCTCAAGCAAAGATCCAATGAAGTGATAACAAAAACCAAATGTTTTTTTCTATAGTGAAATGTTGAATTCTTTGCCAAATTTACTACACTCTGACTATCATGATACTTAACCGTTCCCTGGATTAACTCAGTTAACAAACCTTAGAGTCATATTAATTCTTTACTAGCTTCTATTTTTGTTACATACTCAACCTCTACAGTAGATAAAGAAACAATCTTTTTGTATTTGTGACATCCAACTAGTAGTTATAGTATCAACATTAAAAATGTAATAACTAGTACTTCTTTGATTATCAACTTCACCTCTAAAGTTTGCATCTACGTAGTCTTGTACTTTTAATTCTCTTTTACTAAAGTACAAACATTTTATTGTAGTGTCTTATAGTTACCTCAAAACCCATTTAACTACTTCCCAATGAGTTTTACTAGGATTTGACATAAACTTGCTAACAACTCTCACTGCATGGCTAATGTTCGACCTCATACTAACCATCGCATACATCAAAATTCCAATAGTTAAAGCATACGAAATTTTAGCCATGAATTCTCTTTCTTCATTTGTTTGTGGTGATTGGTCCTTGGATAAACAAAAAACGACTAATCAAAGGTATGCTAATTGGATTGACATCTTCCATGTTAAATGTGCAAAACACAGTTGATGTACTCTGCTTGAGAAAATTGCAAAATTTCTTTTTTCTTATCTCATGTGATTTGCTTTCCAAGGATCTTTTTCATTGGACCTAAGTTCTTTATGTTAAATTCTTTTGACAATTGCATCTTCAAGTTTTTAATTTCATCCATATTTGAACTTGCTACTAACATATCATCGACATAAAGTAACAAAATGATATAATTAGAATTATATCTCTTGAATAAATAATAATGGTTAACATCTAACTTCTAGAAACCTTCCTTGTGCATGAAGTTTTCAAACTTCTTGTACCATTGTCTTGGAGCTTGTTTAAAACCTGTTTAAAACCATACAAGCTATGAAAGATGAGATGAAGTCTTTAGTATCCAATTAGACATGACTACTAGTAGAGATGCCTATAGGGAAAAAGACACTTCACAACAAATGGTTGTATTAAGTAAAGGAGGATCATGATGGCTTTAAGAGATACAAAGATTGATTAGTTTTCAAATGATTTCAACTAAAGGAAGGAATTGACTACACAAAAATATTTGCTCTAGTTGTGAAACTTAGTACTATCAAGTCAATCTTAAGTATTGTTGTTTGTGAAGGGCTCTCTACCTTGAGCAATTAGATGTAAAGAGTACATTTCTTTATGGAGACTTAGATGAAGAGATTTATATGTTGAAGGTTTTTTAGATGAAGGGAGAAAAGAATATGGTTTGAAGATTAAATAAGAGTTTGTATGGTTTGAAATAAGATCTAAGACATACAAGAAGTTTGAAAACATTATGCATAAGGGAGGTTTCTAGAAGTGCAATGCTGATTATTGTTGTTTCTTCAAGAGATATAATTATATTACTTTATGTTGATGATATGTGAGTAGCATGTTCAAAAATGGGTGAAATTAAACTTGAAGATGCAACTGCCAAAAACATTTCACATGAAGATCTTGGGTCCAGCCAAAAAGATCCTTGGAATGCAAATCACATGAGATAAACAAAACGAAATTTTTTGATTATCTTAAGCAGAATACATTAATCGTGTTTTGCATAGATTTAACATGGAAGATGCCAAGCTAGTTAACACACCTTTGGCTAGTCATTTTTGTTTATCCAAGGACCAATAACCCCAAATAGATGAAGAAAGAGAAATCATGGCTAAAATTTCATATGCTTCAACTGTTGGAAGTTTGATATACGCGATGGTATGTACATGGCCAAACATTAGCCATGCAATGACAATTGTTAGCAGGATTATGTCAAATCCTAGTAAAGCTCATTGGGAAGCAATTAAATGAATTTTGAGATATCTACGAGGCACCACAAAAAAAATGTTTGCACTTTAGTAAAAGAGAATTAAAAATACAAGGCTATGTGTAGATGCAAACTTTGGAGGTAAAATGGATCCCCAAAGAAGTACTACTGGTTACATTTTCATTGTTGGTACTACTCCTGTCAATTGGATGTCATAGATACAAAATATTGTTGTTTTATCCACTACAAAGGCTGAGTATGTAGCATTAACTGAAGCTAGTAAAAAATTGATATGGCTTCAAGGTTTCTTAATTGATTTATTGAGAAGAGTGTTTTGTATAGTGATACTCAAAGTGCAATACATCTGGCAAAGAATTCACATTTCGTTCTAAAATAAAACATATTGGTCTTTGTTATCACTTCGTCATATCTTTGCTTGAGGATGAGGTGCTAACATTGAGAAAATTTCGAGGAAGTAAGAACCTGATAGATACGGTATCATCTACAAAAGTAGGGGGAAATAGGCTATTATAAAATTAGGAATTTAACTGTACAGACCTATATAAGTCTACTAGGGTTTAGTGGGGGATAGTTGTTTAGTAGTTGGTTTTGGGAAAAGGACTAGATTATCTCAGTTTGTAAGAGTAAAATCATGTTAGAATCCTTGTAAGGTTGGGTCATTCTTCTGTTACATTGATAGGAGAAGTAACATGTTCAAATAAAGAAGTATTGTTCAGTCTTGTTACATGTCAGTTCTATCATCAGCTAAGATAGGAAGTTGTCCCACAACCCTTTTTAACTCATCAAAGATTGTTAAGCCTCTACCGTCCAGTGAAACCCTTCCTTAGATAATAATTGTGTCAAGGGTTTAGCAATTTTTCCATAACCTTGCACAAACCTTCGATAATACCCCGTTAACCCCAAAAATTCCCTCAAGGCCATGACATCCTTAGGTACAGGCCAATTGCGCATAACTTCTACTTTTTTGGGGTCTAGTGCTACCCTTTGACTGGAAATTATATGGCCCAAGTATTCTAGGCTTGGTTGGCCAAAACTAGATTTTTTTTCTATTTAACTTCAAGTGATGCTCATGTAGGACCTTCTAAACATCCATTAAGTGTTGCACATGTAAGTTCAAACCGAGATTGTACACTAGAATATCTTCAAAGAACACCAACACAAACATCTTTAAAAAGGGTTTAAGGATATCATTCATTAAGGCCCGGAAGGTTGCTAGGGGCTTTGGTCAGCCCAAAGGGCTTGACGAGAAACTCATAGTGGCCTTCATGAGTTCAAAAGGCAATTTTTTGGGTCTTTCTTCCTGCACCTCCAAAATTTCTTCTACACCAAAATTTCTTTAAATTCCCAAAAAACCCTTTGACCATTTAAGAAACCCACGGACACCACACCCCCAAAATTACTTCCGGATGTCAACTTCCGGAAGTCAAATTATATGACTTACAAAAGTCAAAATATATCACCAGAAGTCAACTTCCGGAAGTCAAAATATATCACCGGAAGTCGACTTCCGGAAGTCAAAATATATCACCGGAAGTCGACTTCCGGAAGTCAAAATATATCACCGGAAGTCGACTTCCGGAAGTCAAAATATATCACTGGAAGTCAACTTTCGGAACTCAAAATATATCACTGGAAGTCGACTTTCGGAACTCAAAATATATAACTGGAAGTCAACTTCCAGAAGTCAAAAATTATTATCGGAAATCGACTTCCGGAAGTCAAAAAATTAATTCTATTTTAAATATTTTTAATTCCTTTTAAAATTTGTGTTTTCTAACTTTTAATTGTTTTTTTAGTTTATTATTTATTATTTTATTTATTTTTTATGTTTTCATATTTCTTAATATATATTTTAAAAATAAAAAATATTATATCAATATATATAACTTTATTTTTATTTAATATACTGAAAAATAAATATAAATACAAAAATAAGTAAAATTAAAATAATATTTTAAATAAAAAATAAAAAATTTATTCTACTTCATTTAATTTTATTTAATAATTAAATTGATTCTAAAATAATAAAACTTTAAATTAAAAAAAAGAAAAAAAAAGAAAATATATTTTCGTTTTTTTTAAATTTAAAATTTCATTATTTACACACACACACACAAATATATATATATATATATATATATGTGTGTGTTATTTTGTATATGATTTTTTTAATTTTTATTAAATTTTTAATAAATTATATTAAAATAAATATAAATTTAAAAATATAAAAAAATATATAATTGATTTTTTTAAATATGATTAAAATTAAATATTTAAATTTTAAATAAAATTAAAAAATTGAAATAAAATATAAAATACTATACACATTAAATATATAAATAAAATAATTATAATAATATCAAATAAATAAATAAAATTAAAAATAAAATAAAAAAATAATTTAAATTAAAATAGTAAAACTTTAACTAAAAAGAGAAAAAAAAATAATCTAAAGTAATTTTTCTTTTAAATTTATATATTTTATAATTTTTAATATTTTTAATATGTGTTTTAAAAAATAAAATAAAATAAAATAAAAGTTAGAAAATTAAAGATAATTAAAAATATTTAAAATATAATTAATTTTTTTATTTTCGGAAGTCAACTTCCGATAATGTTTTCTGACTTCCGGAAGTCGACATCCGGTAATATTTTTTGACTTCCAAGAATTGACTTCCAGTGATATATTTTGACTTCTAAAAGTCGACTTCTGGTGATATATTTTGACTTTTGGAAGTCATATAATTTGACTTCCGGAAATCGACATCCGGAAGTAATTTTGGAGGTATGATGTCCGTGGATTTCCTTAAATGGTCAAAAGGTTTTTAAAAAATTTAAAGAAATTTTGGAGGTGCAGAAAAAATACTTGGAAGTGTAGGAAGAATGAGCCCAATTTTTTCGACATCATAGGCCCTCATTAGAATTTGGTGATACTCGGATTCCAAATCCTAACTTTGAGAAGATAGATGCCCCTGCCAATTCATCTAGTAATTCCTCAATTATTGGAATTGGAAATTTATTGGGAATGGTTATCTTGTTTAAGGCCCTGTAATCTACACAAAATTGCCACTCGCCATCCTTCTTCCTAACCAAAATGATCGAGCTGGAGTAACTAATGTGGGCTGAATGATTCCTGCTTGTAACATATCTTGAACCAAGGTCTCAATCTCATTTTTTGGTGATGGTTGCATGATACGATGTGAAGGGAAATGTTAAGGATTTTTCTTGGATTTGAAGGGCTTTGGATCCAACAACGATTTTTTGTTTTTGATTTGAACGGGTTACTTCTCCCTATCAATAACAGAAGAATGACTCAATCTTACAAGGATTGTAACACGAGTTTACTCTTCTTACAAACTGAGAGAATCTCTCCCAGCCCTTTTCCCTAAACCAAGTACTAAACAACTACCCCCACTAAAGACTTTTCCCTAAACCAAGTACTGAATAACTACCCCCACTAAACCCTTTATAGTCTCTACAATTAAATTCCTAACTGTATAACAGCCTATTTCCCCCTACTTTTGTAGACGATACTGTATTTATCAGAATCCAACAAATATGTTGGTGAAGGTAGTAACTATTGACAAGTTGAAGTTATGCTCAACATCAATTGGTCTGCTAAAATAACATAGAAGACAATGTTGCTGCATTGATCAAGATGTGAAGACAATTGAAATTAGTCTAGTAGGAAATTGTTAGAATTGGTCAACTAAACAATTTTGGTGAAATTGAAAACCAATAAATTGAGAGCACTATATAAATATAGGAAATAAGACGTGAGGGTTATATTATTTGCATTATGTATAAATACCCGGCACAAAGTATTATTACTCAATCCAAAAGAAAACAAAAGATTGAAAAAAAAAAAAATAGTATTTAATTTTTCTAGATTTATTTTGGTTGAGTTGGGTGTTTTATAAACATCCATTTTAATATTTTTTTTCAATACAAGATCTGCAACAACCCGGAGATATTAGCATAATTGGTTGAACTCTGTTATGAATTTTGTTTGTGATTATTCTGTATTTATATTGTTTCCATAGATTTGATTATAAGAAACATACGTTATTTCCTAACAGCATCATGCAAAGAATATAACCTTCACGTCTTGTTTCCTATATTTACGAAGCATTTCCAATTAATTGGTTTTTAATTTCTCTCTGATGCTTCTCAGTAAAATTGTTTTGTTGACAAATTCTATTCGTAGTACATGATTAACTAATCAATCAATTAAATGTCTACATGATTAACAAAATACCTGCACAGTGGGAGGTTGCTCAGCTACTTTCTTGGCAGTCTCTAGTTCCTCGGTGAGCACTGCTTTAGTTTCTTGGAACTGAAACTCCATCTCTTGCAAATCAAGCTGCAGTTTTTCAGTTTCCTTTTCCTTGGCTTCCTTTATTTCATGGAATTGAACCTCCTTCTCTTGCAAAGCATGCTTTAGTTTTTCAATTTCTTGTGTCTTGGCTTCCAACTGAACCTCTTTCTCTTGCAAAGCATGTTGTAGTTTTTCATTTTCTTGTGTCGTAGCTTCCTCAATATCATAATGAAAACACAAAACATTTAGCATGTTGGATATGAACAATACCTTTATCGGTAAAAGAACCAAATTAGCAATAATAGGCATGAAGAAACTCTTTCATGCTTTTACATTTTCATTTACTATGAATAAATAAATTACCCTCATTCTCTTCTCATCCTCTAGAGACGAAATTAAATCTTTGACTTGCTTTGCCAGATTATTTTTTGTAGCTTCAAGTGCCTTTGTGTTTTTGGCAGCCTGCACTAAATTCAAATTTATGTATATATTAGTTGGTGTAAACTGATTTACTATACAGATAGGAAAGTAAAAGAGCCACATTGAAAAATCTAAAAGTTATAGCTTTGCCAATTGTTGAGAATTTCATATTTTTTGTAAGTTTAAACTTCTTGACAAATTTGGGCATTTTTAAATTAAGTTTTTATTAATATAAAAATTGTGAAAAATTGTGATTAATATAAAAATAATATTGTAGTTAATATAAAATAATAAATGACTAAATGATTTTTATTGTTTTTATGAAAAACATATTAGATAATAAAATCGTCATCCTAATAGTTTTCACATCATGAACTATTATTTACATGACTACTATCAAATGATTTAAAACTACCATTTTATATGAGCAACATTTCTTAACACGTAGAGACAATATGGTAACAAAATTTAATGAACATTCAATTAAAAATATCTAAATTTAATAAACTTATTAATTAATATTTTCTACATTAGAATATATATATATATATATATATATATATATATATATATATATAGTATATATATATAGTATTAGAGAAGTTTAGAATTGAATTTTATGGTAACAAAGCTCACCAATTTGTTATGATAAATGACTAATAATGCTGATTACTTTTAAAATGAAAAATACTATAGGAATTTGCGAATGATTGAAGAATGAAGAAAAGTAAACAAGAGGGAAGATGGAACACCATTTTAAGCTTTCGAAGTTCTCTCCGAGCCACTGTTCTCTTCCAGGAACACACTGCGAAAATTGTTGCTTTCTTTAACCTCCGGAAATAAGTACGAACAGTATAACCTCTATATAGACCCTGTGATAAGAAGAAAAAATAAAAACACATTAAATTATCATGTTTTATATATAATGCACCAAACATCATACAATGTGAATGTATAGTTTTTAGTGAGATAAACAATTGCCCAACACTTTTGTTGCTTTAACCTCATGCTTGTTCATTATAAAAAAGCATATTACAATGACAGAAAGGGCAAATTTCACTTGAGATTCTAGTTATAAATGATGGATTTTTTTCAAAGGAAGGATCACCGAACAGGTACAATACCAGTAAAATCTGAACCAAACTGACATAAGAGAATAACACTACTTCTAATCCAAAATGTTATATGGCAAATCTAAGCAGAAGTTTGAGATAGTATTCTTCTTTAACCAAGAAGAAACTGCTTCTCTATCCTACCTGAATAACAGCTGCAGCATGTGATCGTTTTCTGAATCTCAGGTCATTTCTAGCAACCATCCCCCTCAAACCAATTTGAATATAAATAGCTGAGTCATAAATATTTTTGTAAGCTTTTCTGGAAATATGCATTAGAAAATCTTTCTGAATTTTCAAAGAAGCTGCTTCCCTCCTCATGCATTCATACTGATGTCGTGCGAGTTGTCCTACATTAAATTCACAGCACAAAAATATACAAACAGTAATAATATTTAACTGATTACATAGTAAAACACTACAAACAGTCCTAAAGGATTCACATAAATTACACCTTTCGCAACCCTTTGAAGTCCTATGGCAGACAACAGCAATGAGATGAACTGTTTCTGACAGAGAAACGTGCGGACTTTGCTCTGAATGACACTTGCATATCTTCCCAGGTCCTCTGCACGACATGCATCCAGTTCTGCCATTTGACTTGCTCTCAGAAACACTTTTGTCTTTCCAATCTGCAATGGGAAATAGTTCAGTCAGCAACATTTTATTCCAAGTCCATGTTAAAGCAAACCAGCATGCAATGTAAATGCTACAACTGAGGTAAGTAAAAATTCCAGTTGGATAATTGGCACCTGATAATCTTTAAGATTCACTCTATCTAGAAGCCTCTTGCAAGCAGTCTTCTTATCAGGGCTGAGAATGTATGGCTATTGTTATTCAGTTTCAAATACTCCACAATCAGATTGATCTATATGACTGGAAAAGGCAATGGAAAGGCATGAAAATACCATTCTTTCAGAACCTCAGGTGCCAGGATGCTAAACCTCTGAACAAATTCATCAAATTTCTTTCTAGTGGGATATCCAGCACAACTTATCCGAATTGCCTCCATTACTCCCTGTGAATGGCATCCGCAAACTCTCAACTCACTTGGCCACAGTACTCATGTCATACAAGAGAACACAGCCAAAATGGCATTCAACTTACTCCACATCGAAGCTGCTGCAACACAATTTTGTTCCCGAATATCCTTGGCTTCAGAAGATGATTTGGCTTTACACAACGAATGTAGTGTGGCTCGGTAGCATTAAGTGTTTGAAGCAAAGATTGCAGTTGCAGCTTTGTAATACGTGCATTAACCATAATGCAGATAAATACAAGGCAGAGATAATTTGCATTTATATACTTGGCAAAACAAAACGGACCTTAAACTGAGTGGCAACTGAAGAGAACTTTTTCGATTTTGTAGCATCCTCATGTAAAGGTGGGAACAACCCTGAAACAAAGGAGCACTTGGATGCATTGAGTATAGAAGCATGCTCTGGAATAGCGTAGTCTTTATTTTTATCCAGGAAAAGGTCAGTTTGATAAGTGACCTGAATTTGAAAACAGTCATATATTAACCCTTTTTTTCGTTGTGAATGAATTGAAAATAATAGCACTTAAGAAAACTATGTAGACAAAAATGTACTTCACTTACATCACCAGCATAATGCTTAATGGTGAAGTCAGTGCGAGAGAATTTTGGCTTGTTGAACCGTTTGTTGCCTTTGAAGGTTTGGTACAGCTTTTCAGCAAATGTTTCGTGCGTTGATCTTGGAAACATACTACAAAGAATAAGCATGAGAACCTCAAAATCTCAAAGGACATGCATATGCAGATTCCATTGCATATACTATATAGAAAAATATTTAATGCAAAAGTAGTCAGTGTTTGAGCCACTCAGTATTGAAATACATACCAGGCCTCATCCAGGAGAGCAATAATTCCAACTGGTTTCTGAAGTTATAAGTGTACATCAATTACAAATGTAAAATGCAAAGACACAAGTATAGCTCAGTAAAGTTCAAACACATACTCTTTTCAGAAAAGAAAATGTTAAAATTCTAACGAGAAACAACAGTAAACACAGGGAAAAGATTCTGAATTTCCTCTCTTTTGTTACTGAAAACTCATCAGAAGCCAGAAGCCAGGAACCAAGGTATCTACAGAACAAAACACCCCTTCAAAGGAGCTTACTCCTTTATAATGGAATGTGTCCAGTTTTACAAAATATATTCAAAACTTCTGTTAGGACACCACCTCCTATTACAAAGGTCTATTAAAGAAGAAATAAGGAAAAAAGAAAATACAACTGTTTGTTTTAATTAAAACAGCTGTACAATCTGTTAGTAGTTATGTTGTTGGGAAGCTTGTATATATAGGTGTGTTTTGGGGTTATAGGGGGAGGATTGGAAAATTAGTGGATAGTGGGAGATTTCTAGACCCTCAAAGTGTCAGATTTCTGTAATAATTCTGAAACTTCTATTTGAAATTTGGTTGACGACATCGTTAGGATCAATCACTGTATCCGAGTATTGTCCACTTTAGAATCTGGAATTCTGTCACAGTTTTGTCCTTTAAAAATAGTTCGGAAGGTGGAAGAGGTATCTAAATTACCTCAACTCTTAAGCGATGTGGGACTATTGAGTATACTGGGACAACTAATCAGGACATTGACTTACCGAGGAGTTTTAATTTGAATGGATGTTTTAAGAAAGGCATCATGAAAACTCATCAGGTCAACCACACTCACATTATCACGAGCAGGATTAATTTTTAGTCCAAATGGGAGTGGAAACCATGGTAGAATCATATATATAAATTAAAATACATCTGATGCAAGACTGAGATGAGAAAATGATAGAAGTTTCCCACAATAGCAAAATGGATGTAAGTGTGAACTACACCTTCTCTATGAGATCAATGACATCTTGATTATCCACGAAATCAATATAACTCCAATCAATCTCTTCCCTTTTATATTCCTCTTGCTCCATTTTGAAGATATGCTGCAAATGAAGTGTTAATTGAGTCAACAGAAATTGTTCACCAGATGATGAATGCCAACAAGATGGACAAACTAAGGGAATCAAACCTGATTGAAATGTTGCTGTAATTTCTCATTTGCCAAATTGATACAGAATTGCTCAAAGCTGTGTGCCACCAATTAGACATTACACAGGAGATTTAGAAAAGTTAGTACCACAGGAAAAAGGGTCAAATCCTAGGATTTATTTTTCTTTTATATTTTTCCGTGTTTTCTATTAAGTTAGAATGTTATAATATAGGACTATCTTACTAAAATAAAATATATATAAGCAAACTCAACTCAAGTAATGTGGGAGACAAGATCAAGTTACAAACATAAATAGCAAGGCACTATTAGGAGTCAAGTTAGAGCAATTATAACTCCACCATCGTTAAGGACTACATTATACACTAAATCATCTACAAATTATCTTCCAAAATTTCCAACTATACCTTCTTTCTATAAGTTTCTCATCCTTCAACAACCAACGCAATTATTTCTACTCCCAAAATTCTAACACAACTACCTCAACAAAAAAAAAAAAAAAAAAAAACTCATTTTTTAACCATTTATGTTATGCTTGAATCACACAAACAAAATACTATGGCATGCAAAGAAGACAGATCCGTAACCAAGATATTCCCCCTTTGTAGAAAGTAGAGTTAATAAATGCATTGCACAGAAGTTTCTATCGTTAATAATTTCACTTGAAGTCAACACCTGGAAAAAAAGGGTACTGGCTAAGCACCTGTTGGTTTTGAAACTCTCAAATCCATATATATCTAGAACTCCAATCAAACTATTTGACTTTGGATCTTGCCCAATAGTGTTGTTTATCTTACACATAATCCTGGACAACACATGTTTGCACCAATAGAATCACTGAAACTATGTGTTAAAATGAGCTTTTATAAGGATATGTAAACTTTTGAGCATCACAGATATAATACCAGTCAAAAAGCCTTGAATAAATTATTTTAGCCAATGAATCTCTTCTGAGAGCTGCAGAATTTGGATCAAGTGATTTTGTTATGGTGTCGCCATGAGTCACTATAATACGTTTGCAGAAAGACTCTTCAAGGGACTTCTCATCACACCTTCCACAAACAAACAAATATAAATAACCATACAAGTAATAGACTTGGAGATTAATCTTCAAGAGAAACAACAAATAAATTAACGACTTCACTTACATCAAAAGCTCAGCTGCGGTTTTTAGGTGGAAATAGGATTTTTCATCCTTGGGCTGGCAGGAATCAAACACCTCTTCCGCTCCCTTAACAAAATCAATGTTTCCTAAATGAAGTATTGCAGCTACTACTCGAAATATAGCATCCTGAGAAGAGGGATGCCAAATATTTCTAATGAAAACAATTAATAGAAAAAAAGAAGAAACATACATACACTCTCCAATGGGGATGTTACTGAGAGGTACCTGCTCCTCAGAGCTGATCCCAACAACCTCCATAGCTCTCTTAGTTGCAAGGTACTCCTTAGAATCATCCAACCCATCCAGCTCAATGCAATTTGATTGATTAAGGTAATGGAATTTTCTTGGATCCCCCACTTTGTACTTACCAGATTCCTAGACATGGGAAAACTCAAATAAAAACAATGAATCTTGTAAGCAAACTTAAAAAACTTCAAAACCCAACTTTTGAAGCTCATATGCATGTAGAGAATGCTCATAAACTTTTGTTATGAAACCATGAATCCTGTAAGCTACTTGGATCAAGGTAGTGACGAGGGAATTGAATAGTTTGAGTTTGTAAAACAAACCTCTTTGTCATTGTTGTACCAAAAACAAGGAAGAATCATGTACCTCTTTCGGTGCAGCACACAACATATAAAAGCAATGATAGTTTCTCTCAGGATCAGAAACTTGACAAACACGGGATCGTTCCAGCAAATATGTTCTGATAGCAGCTCCTGAAATTCTCCCCTTTTGATCAAACTGAATCTCCACAAACTTACCAAAACGACTGAAATTATACTATGTAAGCTTAGGACATCAATTTAGGCAAAAAAGGGTGCAGAGGAAATTGCAAAGACGAGGAAAAAAGATCTTACTGGACAACAAACTCAGTACCTAGAATTATTATTCCTAACTGTCTTTGCATTGCCAAATGCTTCTAAAACTGGATTGGACTGCACAAGTGTAAATAACAAGCAAA
>Ga0209589_1008839_pt1 | contig 15552 bp, 4 predicted proteins | sample CowpeawhiteBW_FD_187525 | JGI IMG/M metagenome (GOLD analysis project Ga0209589, IMG submission 187525) | Root nodule microbial communities of legume samples collected from California USA - Cow pea white BW (SPAdes) (version 2) | ecosystem: Host-associated > Plants > Roots > Nodule | place: USA... | reverse complement strand
AGGATAGCATGTGCAAAATTCATAATTCAAATGTACAATAGTATTGATTAGGATATATGTATTTGGATTGTGTATATTTCAATTATCTTTTAAATGTTTTTGGATTGTGGATGTTTGAGAAAATATTATCTTCTGGTTTGTGCTGCTGTGTGAAAAAATATGCAGGTTTAAATGTGGGAATCATAATAAAACAAAAAATTTATTTAAAAAAAAGCAGTAGAATAGGCCTCGGTTGTTACCTAGACTGAAGCAAAAAGGGATATATGGCCTCAGTTCTTACCATAACCGAGGCCAAAGAGTCTGCGAAAATTTTAATTAAAAAAAATATTTTTAACCTATGGCTTCGGTCCTAGCTGACCCGAGGCAGAAAAGGAGGGTATATGGCACCAGTTTGTTGACAACCGAGGCATAAAAGGGGGTATATGGCCTCGGGTAACAACCAAGGCCAAAAGGGGGTACCTTTTGGCCTCGCCCCAATATGTCTCGGTTCCAGAACCGAGGCAAAATGATGAAAATAATCAGGGCAAAAAGCCCTTATTGCACTAGTGTGTGTATAATGGTATTTGAATCTACAGGGGTCACTGGTAATTGCTAGTAATTCTTCCTCATAAGTCTCTTATGGTTCTCTTGTGTTCATTACACAAGAAGACTAACACTTTGAAAATTAAAAGTACATTACAAGTGTAAGTTATTTTTATTAACTTATTTTTTGTGTTAATTTTACTAAGTTCCATACTAGACATAATTTCAATGTACATTAACTTTTACAAAGTGGTTAAGGCTCATTCCAAGTTGCAGGGACAACAAATCGCTTCTAGAAAGAAGTTACAGTTCATTGTGCCAACTGTAAGTAGTTAATCTTCATATTTTTGAAATACAATTATCGAATTTATGATATTATATGAATTTAACTTGTAGCGCTCACATCAACCAGGGAGCTATGAGTGTGGATATTATATCAAGAGGCACATGCATAAAATTATATATGCAAACATTGTTGACTCATAGGATATGGTAATATGTACAATTTATAAATCACATCTAAAGTATTTATCACTAAAAGATTGTTAACTCAAATTGTTCATACCGTAGATTTTCAATGACATGTCTCCAATGGATCAAGGAGTCTTGAAGGAAGTTTGTGAGTAGTGGGCTTCGTTTCTTTTAACTATTTATAGAAGATGATGTTAGGTATTCTATGAGCTTTCATATAAATCATAGATGTTTAGTCATTCGGTTTTGAGTTGTATTATATTTCATATGAACATTAGATTGTATTTCATGTAAATATTTGATTGAACAAAAATTGTTGTATGGGTGTTCTAGGTGATTTTATATATAGGTTTTTGTATGTGGTAGAAAGAATAAACAAATTGTTCATAAAAACAATATCACTTTTTATACTGGTTATCGTCACAATAGGTATAAAAGACAGGTTTTTTTTTTATATCAATTGGAACTATAACCGGTATAGTAAGTTATTTTTCCTTATACAACTTTCCTTTCCAAGTGCATCTTCTATACTAGTTATAGAAATGGTATAGAAACATGTTTTTTTTATACATGTCATGGAACCGACATAGAAAGTTGAAACTTTCTATACCATTTGTATCAATACTGATTCTAGAACCAGTATCAAAAATTCTTTTTAACCGGTATAAAAAACCTATTTTCCACTAGTGATTTTATTAATCCTTAAATATCTGCTAGTAAAAAAGTCAAAAAAATTTTGGATTGTGAAAATTTAGGGGGAGTAAATTTTCAAAATATATAAATTTTTGAATTTGATTATATCATAAAAAATGAGCCAATGATTTACACAATTTATTTTTATAGATTATTCCTTACTTTAAGAAATTTTGTTTCCTTAATTTAATTTTGCATGACTTAATGAAAATATTATTCTTGACAACAAGGATATTTCCTACATATTTATTCCATTCTTCTTTGACGGCTTAATAATAAGATGCTTCTTTTAATTTACATTTCAACTTTTATCTATCTATTAAAAGTACGAAAAACTTCAGTTATGCTTGTACATTAAAATTTATGCAATTTTTTTATTTGTCCGTTCTTTAAACACAAATTAACTTAAAACTCATTCATGTAATCTTTCAAACTTAATTGTCTATGATTTTGATTTATTAATAACATTTTTGCATTTCAGTTCAATCATTCATAATGTACAATTAAGCTAATAATTTATTATGATAGAGGGGTTATAATAGTTTTATGAAGTTGAATAGAATATGAAAGAATGAAAGAGTAGTGGGAAATAAGAAAGACCTGCTAGAGCAGCCTGAAGAGGATCAGCATGTGAGTCCCTTATCTGTAAACCAAAACTCTGATTGCTATAATGATAGAAATCTTCCATTGCCATCTTAACAGCTACTATCTCCTCTTTACCGTTCCGAGAGTTGTTGTCTGTAATAACTCCTATGGTACCCTTCATCTTCACATGCATGCCATCATCAACAGTTGTTTTTCCTAATGCAGTGCTCATCAAACAAAGAAGAGGAACAAGCACTTGCAAGCTATCCATAATACCAAACACCATCACTCTGGCTATGCATCATTCATATCCACACATTCCTATATAAATGTAGCCAAAAAATACTTGTCAAAGTCAATTCATTGAGTCAACCCTGAAGGAAGTTTAATGGAAAGAGTGGTAACTTGTCAAAAAATACCTGTCAAAGTCATCTTTGAGATATTTGTCTAATTATAGAATTTAAGATACTTGTCTAGTTATATAATTTAAGATTTTGAACTGAAAATATGTATTTGTATCTTTTATGATTTATAATTAATTTGTGTCGTATATTTTATATTTACTTTCAAATGAACCGAAAATATTTTTTTTTTCAAAAAACAATCAGAAAATAGTAATTAAATTTAAAGATAAAAAAATAATTAGTGTTAATATTGATTAAATTAGATACCATTCTATAAACTAAAAATTAATGATGTTTAAAATAATCTTTAATATTAATAAAAAATTATAATTTGTTTGTGAATTAAAGTCTAAATATATCTTTGATATCAACTACTAAAATTTTGACTATTTATTGATTCTAAATTAATCCCTATTAAACACTAAAAAATCTAACTTAATTGTAACCCTTGAATTAATATATCTCAATCAAGCAACGTGATCACTTAACCAAAATAGTCTTTCTTTCTACATATACGGGAGGTGAGTAGAAGTTGCCATCAACCCAAATAGCTCAAGTTGTTCTCCTTGACGTTGAGACTCAGCCATTAATTTAATTTTGTCTTAAAAGCTTTCACGTGTCTTAAAAGCATTACCTTGTGTTTGGTATGTATTTCAACGATGCTAAGAAATTAAAATGCATTGTATTTAAATTGCTTGTAATTAAATTTTATTTATTTTTTAAATAATTTGTTTAGGTAAAGAAATTAAAATACCTTACATTTCAACTTATTGTTTGGATAAAACAATTGAATTTCTTGTAAGATAAAATTTCAATTTAACAATATTTATTTTAAGTTTAATTATGTTTTGAGTTCATGATAAATTTGGAAACAGGTTCGACAACCCAGATGGGTCGGACGTGCTCGACGACCAAGTCGGGTCGGTCTGACACGATGACAAAGTCGGGTCGATCTGACACGACGACCCAAAAACGTTGGCCGGTCGCGAGACCTGGACAGGCTGGCCGATCGGAAAACTCAGACGGGTTGGACTAGCCCAACGGCCCATACGGGCCGATCGTGCTTATCAAGTATGTAGACCCGGCCCCACCTGGTCCGTTTGGGTCGTTGGCACAGCTTGGCCTCACTAGATCATCGGGCCCACCTAACACATTTGGGTAATTGGGCATGTTTGTATCATCGGATCCACTCGACCAATCTATGTTGTTGGGCCAGCTCGACCCAACTAAGTCGTCGAGTCGGTCGATACAGCTTAGGTCGTTGAGTCAATCATGCCTGCCTAGGTCGTCGAGCCAATTAGACCCGTCAAGGTCGTCGGGCTTGTGTAGGTCGTCGGATCCTTTAAGACGTTGAACCTTTCTAGGACACAAAGTCGGTCAGGCTTGTCAGATCGGTGGGCTAGTCGGTTTCGTCTCGATTGTAAGACTGATCGAGCCCGTACGAGTCGTTGGGTCGGTCAGGCTCATTCGAGTAGTTGAATCAGTCCAATTTGTACGGGTCGTTGGGTCTACCAACACCTATAGGTCGTTTGGCCTGCTCGGCCCATGTGGATCGCTGGGCCTGTTCGACCGGTTTGGTTCATCGGGCCCGCCCAATCCATCTTGATCGTCGGAGCCCGTCTTTTGTTATTAAGCTCACCCGACCTGTTTGGGTCATTTTGAGGGTAAGGTTGAGTGAGCATAATTTCAAATTCCACCTATTTTGAGGATATTTAAATTTCTACTAATTTAGCTAATTGAAATACTTCAAAAAAATGCTTGCATTTTAAATGCTTTTTAATTTCTCTATCCAAACAAAGTATTTCATTACAAAGAAATCTAAATTCTTCAAAAAAATGAATTGCTTCATTTAAATACCTTATCCAAACACACCATTAGGCTAAAAAATTGAGGACATTTGGGTGAAATTACCAACGCCTTGATTTTTAATAAAGCAGTTTTAAAGGTCATCAATTCTTAATTTTTTTAGCACATATCTAACCATAAGCTAAAGATAAGCTAAACATAATCATTGACATCACGATCTAGTGTATCTATTGCATCAGTCCATATTTGTACTCAGACCTTTGTAATGCAAATTCCTTAGAAATTAGGTTGTTAATTCATGTCTATAGCATTATATTTACCTTAGGTAATTCTATATGCTTGTAAACTTTTCATGTAAAAAATATATATTGATAAAGTTGGACGTTTTAATGTAGGAATGGATAAGAAAGCGTACATTTTTTAACATTTTATATTTTTAATTATGATAGATATTTATATTGTGTGGGGTTTCTTATCAAGAAAGTATGCATATTAATAGAACAAATTCTAGAGATGAAAAGGAGCATGTGATAGTTGAAAAATAGTATAATGTTGAAATGATTTTTTTTTTTCATTTTGTACTTTGAAAACCATGTCACTAACACAAAGAAAACAAACTTTTTATAATCGTTATTTTAAGTTTTTTACGTCTGTAGATAAGTTATAACATAAATTTGTGTATATAAAAATTCTCGACGAAAATTTACATATATTGACTTAATAATAAATGTATATTTTTTTCGTTTAAATTTTTAATACACGTATATTTACCTCTGTTGTATCTGCAACAAATGTAAATTTTTTATCTTTGTTTCTAAAACATCCACCAAATTTATGTTTGTTACTATAGTAGACGTTAATTTACACCTATTAATGTGATAACAAATGTAAATTTATGTTTGTTACTATAGTAGACGTTAATTTACACCTATTAATGTCACTTGTATCAGCATCTGCTCCCGTGTAACGAATCACACGATCATCGCCATATACAAACAGAAAGGGTGAGCTGATAAAAATAAAAGTAACATATATAATCACAGATTATAAATAAGACACCCATCTTAATCAACCTATTTAGTTCTTGGCTAAGACCTTAACCCCAAGGCTTTTTAGCCTTCAAACCACACACAAGTTAGCCTTGGACTCGGGAATATGATGCTCACACGAACCTGCCTGCTCGTGGTCCTGCCTCTATGAACCTCCCCGCTCGTAGTCCTGCTCTACGAACCTCCCCGCTCGTAGTCCTGCTCTACGGGCCTGCCCGCCCTTAGTCCAACACATGTGATCCTTCAGCCACGTACCTCCCCGCATGTAGCATCTCTCAAGCGTGAGCACGGAACATACGAACCTACCTCGCTCGTATCCCCACGCGAGAGTAACTGGATATGAACCTCTCCGCTCATATCATCACATGTTAACCACCATCCATGAACCTACCCTCTCAAGGCACAACATCTCCCGATCCAAGTATAACATCATTGCTTAAAACGCAACACATACACAAGTCATAGTCTGCAGGGATTCCACCCGGCGCAGCACCAAGTGCTGTCAGGTGAAACCAGTCCAGACCGCCTGGCGGTACAGTCCCTTTCGTTAGGCGCCAAACTTGTACGCAGAGCCCTTGTTTCGTCGCTATCGCCTGACGGGTTACCCCTTGTCGCGCTCACACAGACACACTGTTGTGGTGTCTATCTCCTAGCGGGCCACACTTCTTCCGCCCCGTGCACTCGTGACAACGTCTCTCCCCTGGTACGCTTATCACCTAACGCACCCACTCGTGCTGCCAAGCGCCATATCAGTAGCACACAACTTCTATTTTGGCCCTCAAATGGTCTGACTTACGGTAGGTATACTACACTCCCCAAAGATTCAAATAGAACCTTCTCCATCACTGTTACATTATGGGTAATCTGTAACTCTCATATGTTCATGCACCTACCCCTTACCATTGTTAATCCATTCCCTTCAAGGTTTCTAAGTTGCCAAGGCTTTAACATAGTATAGTAAGTATCTCCATGTCTATGGTAATAACCAACAATCTACTATCATACATCAGACATTTCCAAATATACTACACTGAAATGAATAAACCTCCTCCCCAATATTCTTAATTACCTTTCATAGAATTCCACACAGATGCCCATCTGAATTTACATTTTTCATCCACTTACTAGTCACCCAATTCTACCAATAGATACTATTAACTTATTCCTACTTGCCACACCCAATATAACATAACCACATATCACCCTTCTATGCATATGAACCAAGAATGACACCTGAAGTCCATAAATTTTAATCAACAATTATCAAAACACGTAAGAAAAGACTAGGATTCCAAGACTTGAAACTGGCGGCTCAACCCATGCCGCCAGGCAACACTTCAGAGGTTAATGTTGTTCTTGTTTCTGACATGAACCGCCTGGCGGCGATGAGTATCTGCCAGGTGGCGCGACGTGGTTCGTGTTCTTTTTGATTGTTTTGATGCTGGTTGTGTGAAATGCCAATTGATTTCTGGAATTCGATGTGTGTATTCCCCATTTGGTGCTTTGCTGATATGAAACTGATTTAAAATTGGGTTGTGGTAGTGTTTTTAGACACACGCGTGCATGATAAATCTTGATCATATGGGCAAGGGTGGAATGAAACGAAAATTGGATTGATTCGAAAGAGGAAAAGATCAAGAAAATCTTATGAATTGAATTAAGAACAGGAAGTTAGTCTCTTATATTATGAATTGTCGCATTTTGGTGTGTTTAGCGTTAGGGATGGATACTAGTTATGGGCTATCATACTCGCAGGTGTGGAGAAGCCTAGGTTTAGGCTGGTTCTGGTGTACCGCCTGACGGTGCTAGGCTTGCCGCTAGGCGATGGCGAGGTATAGGCGTTGTTTTGCGATTTCAGGTAGAGAAAAATGAGGGAGGAACCTTGGTGAGTGAGAGGTTTTTAGAATTTAATTGGTAACATTGAAAGGGGCAATATATTATGGTAAATAAGTATGTGAATGGTAATAGGTTGAAAGCAAGACTACGGGCCTATGCGGGGTAGGCCATTGCGGGCGAGCGGGTTTAACATCCAAGTCCGTCCTGCGTTTTACGTAAAAATATAGTAAAAATTTTAGTAAATAATTTTAGTAAAAATTTATATTCTTTTTTTTACGTTATATATATATATATATATATATATATATATATATATATATATATATATATATATATTAAAAAAATTGATTTATTAGAAATAGTATTATTCAAAATTTATATACATATTTATGACAATATTTGAAAATGAAAGTTAAGACAACTTGCTGTCCTTTTTTTGTTTGTTTGATGAAGGATGCAGGTTGTGACAACTTCTAATAAAAAATTTCTTCTAAAATGTGTACAAAATTAATTGATAATAATTTCAAGCAAAGATTCCATAAGTATTTCAATCATTTTTTTTCTGTAATGAATAACTATATTTCAAAATATTGAATGAGTTAATTTAAATATGTTTTATTTATGATATTCGAAATAGTAAAATAATAATTGTGACAAAAATAAATTAACAGATTAACTTGGGTGTACACTTTTTTTTGTTACGGCCATCATCCTGGTTGTGACAATAATAAATTTAGAAGTTAATACAATATCTTTGAAGATAATTTTTGGAAAAATATGAAAGGGTATGTTATTAGTACTTCTGTTCAATATTGGTAAGTGATGAATTTGTGTATAGTTAGTTAAGTAGTGTTTTTTGTTGTTAACCACTGTTGTTAATAACTATTTAACCGCTATACTTGTATTATTATTTTTTTTACTAATAATTGAATATTAGAAATAAATTTGTTGGGATTAAGCATTATAATGTGCAGATCATGCTAAGATGTTTGTATTTTTAAATGCGAAAAGTATTATTGGGATGAATTAAAATAATAAATAAAAGGGCCTTCTAAATATACAAATTTTAATTTTAGCATAATAAAGTAATTTCTTTAAATAGCAAAGTTAATACCTATTAAATATTTCTTGTCTAGGGGTCCAAACTAAAAACATCTCTAAACTACCCTAAACGGGTCCCTCAATATGTGACGGTGGAAAAGATTATCTATAGAATAGAAGGAAATATCACGAGAAAGATGAAATGTACCTAACAAAGAGCAATCTCTAGAAATATTTGAATTCATTTTTATTTTATGAGGTGTCGTCAATAATTTCAAGATTCCTCCTTTCATGTTGGAACTTTCTGCATGCTGACTTTTCAGAATAATGAAGCTTCAAAGATTCATATCAAAAACCAATATAAAAGTATATTTTATTTTTTATTTTATGTACCTTCAAACTTACCACTATTGCCAACAAATTTGAATTGGTACTAAAGTCGCCTCAATGCCTATATGACCACTGCAATTAAAACACACTTAGGGAAGTAGAATCTTCATTGAAAATTTATAAATAATTTAATTTTGACAAAAGTAACTATCATTGACTTCGTCATATAGGTTGTTATAGTAAAAATTGTATGTAACACAATTACTTAATTTTGTTTTTTTATGAGTCTTCATCTCTCTCTTTCTCATTAACACATTCAAATCTCTTCTTACTTTTGCTTTCTTTCTGAGTATAGTTTTTGTTGAGATGAATGAAATGAGGAGACGGTGGGTTGGAGGCAAGACTCTAAAGCACAAAACTGTGAACAAGATTTGATTTTTTTGTTGTAGAATGACAACGGTATATAAAGTTTTGATTTTTACTCAGCTTTAGGTTATTTTCATCTTTCTCAATGAAAAAAATCATCTTCTTTTTATTTTTTTCTTTTATCTAACTGATTTTTGCGTTGATCATAACTTTATTTTGGTTGAAATGCTTAAAATGAAAATATCGAAGACAGACAAGACTCTCAAACAACAGAAATTTTGAACAACATTTCGTCTATTTTTGCTTTGATCTTAAGTTTGTTTGTTTTATTTAGATCAATGAAATGGTGGAGAAGGTCGGCCAGAGGCAATGCTCTCAAGCACAAAACTTTGAACAAGATTTTGTCTTTTTCGATCTATAATGACAATGGTATTTAAAGTTTCGACTTTTACTCAGCTTTTGGTTCTTTTTCTCTTTCTCAATGAACAAATTCATCTTCTTCTTACTCTTTATTTTATCTGACTAAAGTTTGTTTTTATCTTAACTTTATTTTTTTAGATGAATGAAATGTTGGAGAAGATTGAAGAGAGGCAAGACTCTCAAACACACAAAATTTGAACAAGATTTTGTCTCCATAATAAAATGGTACGTAAAGTTTCAATCTTTACTCAAATTTTGTTTGTTTTCCTCTTTCTTAATGAACTTATCCATTTTCTTATAATTTTTCCTCTTACAGGAATAAAGTTTGCTTTCATCTTCTTCTTAATGAACTTATCCATTTTCCTTTTTCCTCTTAATGAACTTAATGGACTTGGACTTTATCTTTTTTGTTGCTAAACTCTTTTATCTTTTGATATAATATTTCTCGAATAATTAATAGATTTCATCTATTTCTAAAATATTTGGAAGATTTTCTCTATTGATAATTTGAGATATACCAAAGATAATTAACTAAAAATCTTTAATTAATTATTTAGCAACTTAATTTATGTCCAATTTTCAATTTTGTCCTTCTTGTTTGACTATTTGACAATCTTTTTAACCAGAATTTGCCCAAAGTTGACTGCATTTGACCAACTTTGACCCGTTAACCGTCCATTTATAGGCTAACATGTGACAATCTCTCTCAAAATTAGGGTTTCGTTTGATGCTGGTGCAATAAAGGAATGAGGCTACTCTATGGCTCGCGATGGTTGAGAAATGGCGTTCCTGTCGGCGACACAAGGTTCTACTATCGCAGGTCTCATCATCCTCATTCACGTGTGATAGCTAACGACTTCAATGGATCTGTGGTGGTCCAGTCTTGCAGTTGTGTGGTGATGCAGTCTCGTGAATATGATGCTTTAGTGCTCTTGCGGTGGCCATGCTTGGATGTCAATGGAAATGGATTTGCATCCGAATGAGCTCTTGATGGTGGAAACCATGGTGCGTTCACGGTGGTGGCGTTTTTCGACAGATTCGTGGTGGTTTGAAGGTGCAGATTCGTGAGTTGTGGTTGCTGTTGTAGGTTCATCAATGTTGGTGGAGTTGTGAGGTTCGAATATGTGCGATGGTTTACTTATGACGAAGTGCCGCAATGGAGGTTGACGATGGCTCACAGTGGTAAACGAATTTGGCTCGCATCGTGAATGGTGCATGCGAGATTCAGATCTTCTCTTCTCTAGCGTGGTGAGGTCTAGGCGCTGCTATTGGGTGGCCCACGGTACTCCAGTGAGGTTCAAGGACGGAACCAAGGTGGCTACTAGTGTGAAGATGGTGGAAGATGAGAAAGAGCCAGGGTTTCTGTTTGAGAGATAGGAAGAAGATGATGACATGGCAAGCTATAAAGTCTTGGATTTAGACACATGTCATGTTTTGGTTGGTCAGTTTAATTCGTGGAGGATTGCCATATGGCATGATCAGGTTGAGTTGGGTTTAAGTGGTAAGAGGGGTAACTTAGTTGAAACTAGGGTTGTAGAACAGGTTTTGGGGTGGTCCATTTGAAATAAAGGAGTGTATAAGTAATGTAGGACGTGCATAAGTGATTTTTCTTGAACTTGCTGATTTTAGCCTTATTTGAATGTGTTTTGTAATTTTAATCAATTTATTTTCACACCTTAAATGAACTTAATCTTAATTTCAGCTGCATCAACAAACATTAGAATATCCAAGAATAATTTTTGCAACTAAAAATAACTTTTTAAGACATTTTTTATCTTACAAACTCAATATATCCAATAATCACAAATCTTGATTAAATCAATCCTTAAGCACAAAAATTCTATTAAATCTCCAAATTTAAAATTAAATGAGGATAAAAATTTGAACTCATTACCTAGACTGTAACAAAAGCCCATAAACATGAAACTTGAGTTACTTAAACAATGACATTAGCAAAGGCCTCAAACGAGGAACTGAGTTACCTATACTATATCAAAAGCCCTCAAACGAGGCACCAAATTACCTAGACAGAAACAAAAGCTCATAAACATGAAACCCAAGTTACTTAGATAGTAACATAAGAAAAAACCTCAAATGAGACACTGAGTTACTCAGATAGTAACATAAGTAAAGTCCACAAATGTGGCACCCAAGTTACTAAGATAATGACATAACCAAAGTCCATAAACAAGGCATTGATTTACTCATATAGTAACATAACAAAGCCCTTAAAGAAGGCATTAAGTTACCTAGACGATAACAAAAGCCCACAAATGTGGTACCCAAGTTACCTAGATAGTAACATAAGTTAAGCCTGCTCAAACAAAACTCAAGCCTACCTAGACAGTAGCTTAAGTTAAGCTTGTAAAAGTAAAACTCGAGCTTACTTAGACGGTAGCATAAGTTAAGTTGAGATCAAGGAGCACTTGAGCCTACCCAAGTTTGTGGCACAAGTTAAAGCCTACTTCGACAACACATGATACAACACCGAGTTCAACATGGTCAAAGATGAACAGACATAGTCCGACCAAGCAGCCAATCATCCTACAAGGTCAAAGACGACCACCCACAACTCAGCCAAATGACCAATCCACCTACAAGGTCAAAGACGACCACCCATTGCTCGGCCAAACGACCAATCTACCTACAAAGTCAAAGACAACAACAAATAGTCCAACCAAATGACCCATCCACCTGTAAACATGAAAACAACTACAACTCAGTCAAAGGGCTAGTTACAATCACAATAAACATTCTCTTTAATGTGATGTATACACATAATATTTGGTTAATTAAGTAAAATATTGCATTATTATTATTATTATTATTATTATTATTATTATTATTATTATGCTAATTTAACATATAAACGGTAAGTTGTTATATTTATTGACATTATTAGATATTCTTTTGATATTATCAATTTTTTTCACATAAATCATATGGCTTAGAAACCTTACAAATACACAGTATTTAACTAAGAAATACACATTCTCATTTTCATACTCACATACACTCTCATATAGATCCCAAACTCCCTTATTGACTTGAGAGTCAAAGAGTCTTCTGCAGGTGGATCTTCCCCTCTAGACAATGAGGGATTCAATTCCAACAATCAGAAACATTCAAGCCACCACTTGGATCTTGTCACCCATCTAAAGGTCCATATGTCGTATCTCGATAAGAGCAAAAAATATTTTATAAATATTGAATTTGTTCTTATATGTATTTATTTTTCATAAACATGTATTAAAGTTCCATCTTAAATTAGTTTGTCTTTAGGTTTGAAACTAATTTGAATATAAATGAAAAAGTGAGACTCATTCAAATAAAAGTTCAATTCCTCCAAAAAAGAATATTAAACCAACATGAATTAGAAAATTAAATCAAATTGGATCGGAAAACAACTCTTTTGTAAACAAAAATGAACTTCTAAAGCAATTGATTGAATTTACATCAAGTTGCTTCTCCTTAAATCATTAAGGTATTTAGTAAGAAAGCTGTTCTATTACAAAAATTTATATATTCTAATTGAATTTCTATGAATTGATTTTGTCAACTAAAGTGACTTGTTTGTTATTTTACATTGTTATGGTTTATGTGTCTTAAATAAAGCAAGTGACTTAATTAATTATTAAGTGTCTTATAAATTTATGTATTTTTAATTTAATCTTTATTAAGTTAGGCATCTCAAGAGGTTTCTCTCTTATAATCAAGGATATTTTCCTTTAACATATTTGGATGTGTCAATTTTTGTGGGGGCTATTAAGGCACGATTTCTTCAACCTTTAGTTGAAAAGATTCGTAATAAGCTTGTTTCACCAGTGCACAAAAGGGTTTCAGCCGTGGTTATTTTGTCCATTTGGCTTCGGATTAAAAATGAGGTATATCCAGTTGAGGTACAAAGGGTGACCTTTTTGCCTTGGTTTATAACTAAGGCTTATTCAACCCTTACAACCTCAGTTGCCTCTAGAACCGAGACAGAAAATTGAGACTTACGTTTATAAAATTAAATTACAAGCTTTAGCAATTTTATAGTTTTGTTGCACCTCACGTTTCCAGAAATTGCAGCACATAATGAAGGAAATTTCATCCACAAAGAAATTGAATCAACAATTGAATAAGCCAACAAATTAATTACGCCTAAACAAAAATGCACCATAAGTCACTTCATCTTAACCAACCAACCAAATGAAGAAATTCCATACTTACTTCAGCTGATACTTATGAATCTTGCTTCCCCTATTTTGTTCCAAATGAATCATTTGTGCAACTTTACGGTATGAAAGACCAAGCAGCTTAAATCATCACTTTAACTATCTTCACCACTTTCACAGTTGTTCATGCAGAACCCTCCAAAATCAAACAAAAACCACTTTTGGTAAATAATTGGGCAAAAACACCCAAAAAATGGACTTAAATGGCAAAACAAAAACTCAAAAAATATCAAGCAATGTGCAAAAGAACGTGGTGGCCTAATAATTGTTATTGTCATCGCGAAACGGTGGTCGAAGGGGCAACGACTGTAGGAGATGCAACTGTTGGATACAATAGAGAATAAAGCATATCTGCTACGTTTAACTTAGGAGTTTGCTTATGGAAAAATGACTTGGACAGAACTCATGCGTATTCGATTCTAAGTATCATAAGTATATGTTCTTTAAATCATCGTCAACTTGGTATGGTATTAAGGATGCAAATGATGCTCTTCTTGAAAATACTTTTTGGACCCTAGGTAAGGGTGATTATATTAATCTTTGAAATTATTGTTGGTGTTCTGACATTTTCATATCTAAATTGGATAGAATTCCTTATTTTGATAGAGTAAGTTTATATTTTATTGTTAGTTTGGCTTAGACATGTACTCATTGGAACTTTCCTTCTTTTGCTGCCAGTTTATGTGATTTTTTTTCTTCAATGGTTAATGAGGATGTGGATGTGCCTAATTGGATTTTGGTCGATACTAGTTTGCTTTCTCAAAAAGTTGCCAAAAGGTTTTACTCTTCTGGTAGGAAATGTGTGAATTGAGGAAACTTGATTTGGTTGGATGAGGTGTCACTAGGTAAAACTTTGGTTCTTTAGAAGTTGTTGTATAGTCGTTTACCTATTGATTTGGAGGTTAAAGAAAAGGAGTGATTTCATGCTCTGGTGTTCTTTGTGTGGTAATAATGTTGAATCTTTCTCTCATTTGTTCTTTCATTGTTTTATTATTATACGGTTGTGAACATGGTTGAAGGAAACTTTTTCAGAATTTGTAGTTTTCTTTTTTGGATTTGGTTGTTCAGTTTATGAAGTCTTTTTATAGTCCTTTTCACGAAGTGATTAAAGTAACTGCCATTACTGTAGTCATTTGGATGATTTGGAGGATGGAAAATCATAGTAGATTTCAGAATCCAATTGTGTTTTCTTATGCTATTTTTTCAAATTAAGAAGTTAGTGCGTATGGTGGGAAATAAATCTAAGAAACATATGAGTGATACTATCTTTGATTTTTTGGTGTTGAAATATTTCAATATTCAAACTAGGGAATGTATGGTGAATAGTGATGGTGTAGCTAGGGGTTATCCTTGTTTTTTTTTCATGTGCTAGTATTTTTAGAGAAAGCCTAGGTGAATATGTAGGTAGTTTTTAAGCTTTTTTATTGGTACAAACTTCTATTTATGCCAAGGACCATGGGCTAGTATTTTCAGAATATTATTTTTTTTATCCAAATTGATGAGAGAGATTAATTAAAAAGTATAAATATTTTAGACATTTAACTAAAAATAACTAAAATATAAATGACTTAAAATTTAACTAATTCGATTTTTATTTTCCATGTAGAGATATGATTTGGCAAAAGATAGTTAAGATTCTAAAACTTTAATTTTATTGTTAACCAAGTTCGTGGTATTTCTATTAATACATCAGTTAACGGCAATGTCTCATCTAAAAATATAAAATTTTGAACTCAAGTTTACGATAAACTTATATATATATATATATATATATATATATATATATATATATATAAAATATATATATATAAA
>Ga0209589_1008838_pt1 | contig 15553 bp, 7 predicted proteins | sample CowpeawhiteBW_FD_187525 | JGI IMG/M metagenome (GOLD analysis project Ga0209589, IMG submission 187525) | Root nodule microbial communities of legume samples collected from California USA - Cow pea white BW (SPAdes) (version 2) | ecosystem: Host-associated > Plants > Roots > Nodule | place: USA... | reverse complement strand
TAATACTAACCCTGATACAAAAAAAAAAAAACATAGAAAAAACAAATAAATTGTGAAAAAATTAGAAAGAAATAAACAAAGATACTACAATATTACAATATGACATTTATAAAGATGTTAACTCCATGTTTATAAAAAATGTAATGGAAATATCTAGAATCGATTTAAAATAAAATGAGACTTAATTAAATAAAGAAAATTAGGACCAATATAATAATTAAACCGCGAAAGAAATAGTTTAACTCTGTATTTTTGTTTGTTTTAGTTTAGGGGATAAGAGGAGAAGATGAGATGAGGAAATACTGTTTCTTAGATTTCAGATAACCATTGCTTTTACATTTTGTTCTCACTTATTCCTTTGCAGACTTCAGTACCTTCACTCTCTTCTGTCCAGGTTCTCTCTTCTTCCTCTATTTACCGTTATCCGTTGGTGGTGAAGTTACCACCCTTGGTTTAGGCTACGGGATTCGCAAGGTACCGCGTGTTTAGGGAAGCACAAACTATAGTTTAGGGGATTGAAGTGGAATGCTATTGCAATTTAGCATATTAAGGTCATAGATTAGGTTATTGAAAGGAAAAACGATAATGCTTGTGAAAGTGAAACTTCAATTTCCAAGTGGGAAAATAAATTCTAGCTGTTGTGTGATTGCTGAGTATATATTACCGGTGGGAGGATAATTGTAAGAGTTGCATATGGAAAGAGACTGTTTATGGATTTGGGCATAAGACGTAAGTTTACTGCTGTGCTAGGACTTACCCTTTTATGAGTATGTATGATAAGTACTCTCAAGGTGTTGATGGGGAGGAACTTGAGGTGCTGAGAATGTGAGAGGTTGGTTTAATACCTTTTCACTTTTTTTTATTATAGGAAATTTTTTTACTTAAAAAAAAAAATTGTTCAATTCGAATAAATAGTCACGTAAAAGAGTAAAATGGTAAGATTTAGCGTACTCCTATAGAGAGAAAACACTGTAAACAGAGGGCACGGACAGTTAAGTTGTATTATGTTTTGGTGATGTTTGGCTTTGGTTTGATGCTGAAGCAATGGTATGCCAACATGGATTGGGATGTGAAATTGTTGAAATTTGGTTGAAGGTGGTATGATGAGTGTTGTAAAAATGTTAATCTCCTTAATGTGAGCAAAATTTGTTGAATGAAATCACTGTCATTGATGCTTTGAAACTATTTCAAGTTAATATAATTTACCACTTTTCAGCCTCATATCAACACATTGGACTAGGCTCTACACACACATAGCAACCCTGCGTAGAAGCATGGCAAGACTGGCGGCACTCCAACAGCACCTACTATCTTTCTCTCCCTTGACCCCCTCTCTTTCTGACTTAAGTGGAACCAGACTTCATGCTCAACATCAGGTCCCCGTCTCTCTAACTCTTTCTTCTTCATATTCTCTATATCATCATCAATATCATTTCATCCAATACCTGTCTCCTTTAATTCAATGTTCAATCCTTTGGTGTTTCTACACTAATTGCTGTGTGTGCATTTAGCAGCAGATGGTGAACATCATTGTATTATTCTATTGTATGTTTATATATTACTATTACTAGGTAAACTCAGCTGCACAATTCCTGTATTTGTCCTGTTGAGTTAATGTTTTCCACAAACTAAGTTAATAACTTGAAGAATTTATGCATCCATACCAAGTGATAATAAAACACATATACTCCTCCCTAACTCCCAGCATACTTTTCTTGGGTACAGTTGAAGAGAAAATTATGGCAGCCAAAAGGGACTCTCTGTGTCTCCGCATCAAGCACCAAGAATATCTTAAACATGGGAGGCACCAGGTTTATTGGAGTGTTTTTGTCTAGGCTCCTCGTCAAAGAGGGTCACCGAGTATGACTTACCCATTTTGCTTAACTCTACTAAGCCTGTGTCTGTTTTGAGGAATGATTTTTCGTTCCTCCGTGAATGCAATTCTTAGGAATCATATCTTTGAAAAACTTTTATACGTATGTTTGGTAATGCCATATAGTTCAAAATTACATTCCAAGGAATATTTGATGATAGAACATATGAATTTGGCAGGTGACTTTATTTACAAGAGGTAAAGCGCCTGTCACTCAACAATTGCCATGTGAATCAGACGGTGATTATGCTGATTTTTCTTCCAAGGTATCTAATTGCAAATCACCTTCTTGTAAGGCATGATGAGAATGTGTGTCTTTCATGAGCATTTACAACTTGTAGCATTTTTAATTTCCCAGATCTTGCATTTGAAAGGAGACAGGAAGGACTTTGAATTTGTAAAATTTGTCTGCTATATCCATAGAATGGGTGTGGACCAGATATTAGAAACCTTAGTCCAACCTGGGTGAACGTTTTGTCCTTTACCGTCCTTGCATGGTCCATCTACAACTTGGCTTTGATTTTATGCCTGCTAATATATAATCAGGCTAAAGCTTTTGCAGTTTCAAGAAGGAAAGCAGCATCTTTGATCTTATCAACCTACATTATCTCAAAGGTCGGTGTAGCACTGGCTCAGCAGTCTCCTGTGTTCCGTGAATACATAGATGCATTTGATGGTTATTCATTCCAGTACCCAGGGAGTTGGATTCAAGTCCGTGGTGCTGGGGCTGACATATTCTTCAGGGACCCTTTTGTTCTCGATGAAAATCTCTCTCTTGAAATTTCTTCACCTTCATCCTCCCAATACAAGAGTGTTGAAGATTTGGGTCCACCCCAAGAAGCTGGAAAGAAAGTGCTCAAACAATATCTAACTGAGTTTATGTCAACGAGACTCGGTGTTAGACGTGAATCAAATATTCTTTCAACTTCTTCAAGAGTAGCTGATGATGGCAAGTTGTACTATGAAGTTGAGGTTGGTTAACAATTACATTCAAATAATCAGTTGCATGAGTTTTTCTTTAGTCACAACACACCTCACAGTGATGATCATAGCATGTATTGCCAGATAAAACTAGTTGATACAATTATAAATGAAGTGCATAAGAAATTGGTAATAAAATCACTTTGGGTAAGTAATGCATCTCGAAGGCGTTCATAATTCATATGCCTTCTCACTCCTGATTGGAAAATCACATAATTGACTACTTGAATTTATTGTCTCCATGTTGCTAGGTAAACATAAAGTCATATGCAAACAACAATGAACTTGCTGTTATGCCACAAGACCGGGTGGCTCGTCTGGAATGGGACCGGAGGTACCTATCTGTTCTTGGAGTTGAAAACAACCAACTGTATGAGTTGAGATTGCAGGTGCCGGAAAATGTGTTTGCAGAGGAGGAAAGTGATCTTCGTAGAGTCATGGATTCGTTTCGAGTGAGCAAGATTGCTGCTTAGAACTAGAATGTTGGATGCATGAATATGCTCTTTGTTCTTGAAACATAATCTTATTTTTTTTATTTCTTCTCAATTCTAAAAATCATTTTTCTCTAACTCTTCTTTGCCATAATCTGGGCTCTGTTGATTTTTTTGTTACAGTCTTATATTCATTTTCATATATATATATATATATATATATATTTAAGTCTGTTTGAGAACATGACTTTTAACTTATGAGCTATTGTGGCGTGTCTCAATTATTCAAACCATCAGACTCGTCTCATCAATCTTTAAGCCACATCTAAAATAAGAATGTTAAACCAGTGTTGTGTTGAAAGTGACTTAATTTTATTCTATATAGTTGGAAAAGTGGAAGAAAACCAAATCAAGCTTTAGTTTAAGTAAACGAAAAAAAAAAAAAAAAAAAAAAACTAATAACCAAGCTTAGGGTGTAATTAGGATAAGTCCATATTATAAGATTGGCATACGATGATAATGTTTGTTCAACTTCACTCCGTTACTCAAGTTCTTGCATGTGACAAAAAATTACATTGTGCTCAACAGAGAGGATCACTCATTCATCTAAGATCTTAAACCACACAATTCATTGTCAATGCTGCCAATCTTCGACGCGAGAAATAGATTCGTGATACAAGTCGCAAGATTCGTTCATAAACGCGGGCGATAAATCCACCACTAAATAATTTGAAACCAGAAGAGAACACTATCCAACTCTTTACAAATGAAACCGGTCGTGTAAATGAACAAAATTTCATGTCCAGAATCATTACAAGTCTTAGACAACTCAAGGGTAAATACACAATTATGACCTCACTTCAAATTCTCCTGCTCGAGTAAGAGCTCGAAACCCTTTATAAAAGCGGTAGGGTACAGACTTCATATCCAGTTTATCTATTTGTAGACCAGAGAGGGCAACACCCATAATCTTAAAACCCACTTGAAATGTGGGAAAGACGTGAAGGCGCTCCAATCCAGTCTCCAGCACCAATGTTCCTGTCATTGAAGGAGCTTTATCCTTTGGGATCCTACCAATGGACCAAGAGCATGTCTGTAGAAACAAAGAAACCTCCATCACAAAAAGAAGGACAAAGAAGTTATATCTGATTATTTTGACTTCCTGGAATCTACAGCAGATAGCAAAAGAAAGATTGGTGCTTAATAGGTACCTTGTCTGATAGTATGTTTACTATTCCATAATTTGAAGTCAGATCAGCTGATAAGATGCAAGAAGGAAGCTTAAACTGAACAGTTACGGAATCGATTGTCTTTCCAGGATCATTTCTTATTCCAACCAATATACTAAGACGGCATGTTCCAGCGTCTGAAGTCAACTGTGGCTTTACATATATCGGGGTGCTCTTCAATTTTCTAACTCTGAAAAATAAGGTGCCATGCAAACTTTCAGATAAATAGAAATTCGGGGATACCATTGAATGAAATTTAAGATTTATAATTATATCTTATTCATACAGACTTCTCAAATGAACGTTTCAAATCCTAATTCACACATCAAGAAAAAAGCTGGAGACCATACCTGTAACTCATGAGCTTAAACTGCCCATCAGGAGGCACGAATGAAAGAAATTGATGGGATTCCCAGGGCCGATATCTAACACAGGGATGGAACCTCACATCATCAAGGATTGCAGGATTTGAAAATGAAAGAGTCAAATCAGGAAGACCAGTGATACGGGAATTCACTTGAACCTCACCATTGATCTCACATTTCACCAGAACTCCGTCCCTGAACCAACAGAACTTTAGTAACGAGTATAACAGAAGCTGAAGGAACCGTGCACAAGATACTAACTACAAAGGAGTGTGAAGATGATCATTGAAAATTCTGCCCTAGCCACATAAAGTTCCACAAGTTCAAGCTTCCAAGCATCAGAAATATCCTGTTAAGCTTGTGAAAGGCTATGGAGGAAAATGGAAAGGAATAAAAGAAATCAAAGAAGAATCCAAAGATCACGGTTCTTCATCTCTTTGCTAGAAACGGAAGCCATGTTAATATGAAAAAGTATAGGAATTTTTGTTATCCATTATCCTTTGATTGTTACATCTCTGTCACATACCAAGTTATTTATTAAACATAATGAATGACCCATATTTGAATGATTTGAAATTTATCTAGCATCTTTGCCTAAATGGTTTTATTGGAAATGTGATGTTATGCATGCATGTGAATATGTGTATATACACAAGACATAAAGCTTTGCAGAGCTACATCCCCAATTGCTGAGTCAATGTCATTGTACTATTTCAAGGATATTCAGCTTGCAATATAAGGAGTGATAAAACGGATTTCAATCAAGGAAAAGAAGATTGAGTGAGTGTCAAAGCAGACGACGGAAGAAAAGGAAAATTTACACTACTAAGTTGTACAGTGACCTAACAACAACAACAAAGCCTTATCTCACTAAATGAGATTGGCTAAATGAATCGCACATCATTTGCCTCGGTTAAGGACTACAGTTTCAGAAGTTATACATTAACCTATCCTAGAAATAAGATTTCACTGTTAATGTATTATAGTTTTGCTGCTTGTAAAGGCAAAAGTCCAACACATAGTTTCTTCTGCTTGTGGCCTCAGATTCAAAATTTTCTATGAAAAACAATGTCCAAAGGAACCTACCCAAAATAGATTCAATATGAAATTTTTAACTTTCCAAGTTTAGCCAAAATAACTAACAAATAACACCATAATTAAAAAATATCAAAACACCAAAAAATTATCTCTGTTCGGAAGTGAAAGACAACAATTCGAGAAGATGGACCTGTTTATTGTTGCATCCATTTCTTCTACAAGATCTACATAAATTTCATTGTTGGCATACTTTGCGTCCGCTGTTCTCCAGGGAACAAGAGATGCAGTGGCACCTGGGAGGGTGTCACTCACATTGGAGCTGCTGCCAGTCACAACACTTAAGACTTTGCTAACAATATTTGGTGGGGCTATCATCTCTCGCAGGATGTTGGGCTCTGTAGTTAGCGGGAAGCCATTGTCTATCATCTCATCCAGAAGCTACAATAACATAACAACTTTACATCTAGACAACAAATCGATAGGGGTAAAATGCAAAACAACATTTTGTCAACTGTTAATACCTCGTACACAATGATAAAGTTGTCTTTGATCAAGTCTTCATTCAATCCCCCAAGATATTCACTGAGAACATCAGCTACCCTACAAAGGAACTAAAATCAGATGGTTAAAAAAACAAATGCAGCATCATTGGCTCATGAGTTGCAAATATATGGGAAGATACATACCTCAGTGGCCATCAATGGGGGCATTTCGACTTGTGCGCAGGCCAAAAAGGTGATTCCCTCGCGAAAAACTTGGAATAGATAATGCGTGGGGGAAGCAATAACTGGTTGTTGCTACACAGAGAAGAACAGAGAAGGTAAACAAAAATAAAAGGTAGAGAAAAAATGAAACAGTTGGGAATGAAAATGAAAACCTTGAAAGAATCAGGTTGAGAAATGGCTTGGTCCCAGAACCAGGCACATATTGAGCGATCTACGCGGTGCCCACAAAGCTGTTTCTCTAGCATTACCTCTCTAAGGAATCCAATTTTCAGAGTCGTCAAATTAAAGTGGAAATTTAAATTTGAAATCGGAAATTGAGAAAATTGGAATTAACTTGTTCTGAAAATCCTAGAGCGAGTAAGGGAATTGCGTGAATCTTACCCAGAATCGGACAGAAGAAATATGCACTGCAACATTTCTCTTTCTCACTCAAAATCAGAGCGGAGAAAGAAAGGAAGGGAAGAGAGAAAAAAAGGGGAGGAAGACAGTGATGATTGTAATAATTAAATCGAAAAGTTAATAAGGTTTGAGAAAGGAAAAGTTTGTGATGAAGAGAGTTTCCATCAATTCACCGAGGTACGTTACTTTCGTCGTCCTTCACTTGACACACCATTCATCACTGCCAATCCGTAACATTTCTCAACTAAAATTAATACTTCAATTTCAAGTGATAAAAAGAATGTAATTAATACACACAAACAGTGTATACACAGACATAAAACAGAAAAAAAGAGTGTAATTAGACAGCTTGTGTAAAAACTAATTGCAATATTAGCTAATTAAAATCACTATACATGTAATTTATAAGTAATTATTATAAAAATCATTATTTTTTTTTAACTTACATGACGATTTAAAATTCAACAATAATATAGAAATATTTGTATTGTTAGTGTAATTAAATCATATTCCATAATAAAAAAAACTAAAGTAAACTAAATTGTAACTCATTATTGAATAATTGAACTCGCTGAGCATCATTAAGATGTGTGACCAAAATAATCTCAACAGAAATTTGTCAATGTATACTTTTTTTATTAAAATGATATAGGAATTACTTTATGTATTTGTTTCTATTAAAATGTATTAAGAATTGATATTTGTTGGTGAAAAGGAATATCTTGAACTCTAAATGGCACATGAAATAATCTTAGAAAAATAATGTGTAAAATGTAATTCAATTATGTATTTGAAAATACAAAATAAAAAACATATTTTTGATTGTCCATTCTATTCCTGAAGAAGAAGGTGCCGGCCAAGGTGGAGGAAGGAGCTTTGGTGGAGATAGAGAAAAAAAAATGGAGGTTGAGGAAGAAGGGGAAGAAGAATGTGCTGGTGGAGAAGGAGAAGTTGCGTTTTGGGCCGTACATGTCTAGCCCAATTCTTATGGGTAGGGCCCATAAAAAAATGTTTAGTATTTCTTTTTACTTTGTAGCACACGGAAGCTATTGATGTAATTCATCATGTGTGTTGTTGTTCTTAGCTTGGAATCTCAAACATGAATTTTCTCTTGCATAGGAACAACATATATATGTCTAGGTACATTCACGTCGCATGAGAAGTGGTGAGCAATGATCTAAGTGCTGCAATTTTATGTTGTAATAAATAAATGGATTAATATTATATATATATATATGGTTTGAGAAAAAACGAATGAATGTAAAAGAGGAGGGGAATGAGGGGCTGTGGATGCAGATGGAGTAGGGTCGTTGTCTTATCATAAGCAAAGAAGAGGTGGGTGAGGGAAACCAGAACCACTTCAAATTTCAGCCCCATAACTTTTGACTACACTCTACACACACACACGCACATAGCAAAGCTGTGTGGAGAGAAACATGGCAAGAATGGTGGCACTCCAACAGAACCAACTATCTTTCTCTCCCTTGGCCTCCTCTCTTTCTGACTTCAGTGGAACCAGACTTCATACTCAACTTCAGGTCCTCCTCTCTCTAATTCTTTCTTCCTAATATTCCATCTTCAATCTTTTTTCTCTTTCTACACTACTTCCTGTCTCTGCATTTACCACCACATGCTGAACACCATTGTATTATTCTATTCTACCTTTATATTACTAGGTAAACCCAGTTGCACAATTCCTGTATTTGTTCTTTTGAGTTGAATTGAGTTAACTTTTTCCACAAACTTTGAGTTAATAATTTGAAGAATCTAAGCATCCAAGTGATAAATAAAACCCATATGCTCCATCCCTAACTCCCAGCTTGCTTTGTTTTGCGTACAGTTTAAGAGAAAATCATGGCAGCCAAAAGGGTCTTTCTATGTCTCTGCATCAAGCACCAAGAAAATCCTCATCATGGGAGGCACCAGGTTTATTGGAGTGTTTTTGTCTAGGCTCCTTGTCAAAGAGGGTCACCAGGTATCACTTACCCATTTCGCGTTAACTCTTCTACACCTGTTTTTGTTCTGTGGAATGATTTTTTAATTCATACGTTAATGCATTTCTAAGGAATCATATCTTTGAAAAGCTTTTATATAATATGTTTGGTAATGTCGTATAGTTCAAAATTACATTCCAAGGAATATTTTTTACGATAGAACATATGAATTTGACAGGTCACTTTATTTACGAGAGGTAAAGCGCCTGTGACTCAACAATTGCCAGGTGAATCAGACGGTGATTATGCTGATTTTTCTTCCAAGGTATCTAATTGCAAATTAAATATCGAATTCACCTTCTTGTAAGGCATGATGAGAATGTGTGTCTTTCATTAGCATTTACAATTTGTAGCATTTTTAATTTCCCAGATCTTGCATTTGAAAGGAGACAGGAAGGACTTTGAATTTGTAAAATCCAGTCTCTCAGCTGTGGGGTACGATGTTGTTTATGACATAAATGGTATGCAAATTCCTACATGTTCACACCTTCTGTGCATATTGTTTTCCTACAATTCCATTATTTTATTTTTCTCTTTAGGTTCAAGTCGTGATTTTTCATAACTTTTCTCTCATGAGACTCATAAAATTTTCGGCATGTTCCAGGACGAGAGGCAGATGAAGTTGAACCCATACTGGATGCTCTGCCTAATCTGGAACAGTAAGCTGCCTAAACTGTCTTTCATATAACATAAAACCAGATTGTCACTGTTCAACTTACAAATGAGTTACCTAGTCAACTGAATTTTAAGAATAAATTTGATTGCACTTCAAGCGAGAAAATGTCTCTGGTAATATTTTGTACTATGCCTCTAATCTCCATTTTGTCTATAACTTTCCCATTGTCAGGTTTATTTACTGTTCTTCAGCTGGTGTCTATCTCAAATCTGATCTATTACCTCATGCAGAGGTCAGTTACGTTTTAACATGTATATCTTCCTGTAATTTCAGAAATTTGCAGTGACTTGCCTTTAATCACTCATATCTCTCTTTGCAGTATAATTAATTTGAGTTTCCATTTAACTCCTTGCTTCCTGTGATAGACTGATGCAGTTGATCCTAAGAGTAGGCACAAGGGAAAGCTTGAGACAGAAAGTTTGCTACAATCAAAGGGTGTTAACTGGACTTCTATAAGGCCAGTTTACATCTATGGACCCTTGAACTACAACCCTGTTGAAGAGTGGTTCTTCCATAGATTGAAAGCTGGTCGCCCAATTCCTATCCCTAGCTCAGGAATACAAATAACACAACTTGGTCATGTTAAGGTATTGAATTCGTTATGTTATTGTTCTTAGCTCATCATATTCATTAGAGTTTTTTTTACCATGCCTACTATGTTCCATCTTTCTGCAATTTGGTTCAACGTACGTTATCTGCAGTGCCTTCTTTGGATGGCTTTGAAGATTATAGTAAATGGTCTTATGTAAATGAAACTAACTTGTTACAGACTATTACGGACCTTCTCTAATATTATCTTGAAACGTTCATTTAGACATAACTGGTGTAACTAATCTATGGCTAACGTTTTATATTCCATAATAGCATCTGATTTAACTAATCTGTAGCTAACTTTTTATACTCCTAATAGCATGATAGTTTGTAACATTTTTGTGATTTTGGCTGAAATATGGTTCAATCATGACAGGATTTGGCAACAGCTTTCGTTAAGGTTCTTGGTAATGACAAGGCCAGCAAGGAAGTATTCAACATCTCGGGAGAGAAATATGTCACATTTGATGGATTAGCAAGAGCGTGTGCTAAGGTAAGTTATTCATTCCTTGTCATTTATAATGTCAAACATTCACATTTGAGACATATTTTACTAATATAATTTTTGTTTGTTTTGTCATTTTTCAGGCTGGTGGATTCCCAGAGCCAGAGATCGTTCACTACAACCCTAAAGATTATGATTTTGGGAAAAAGAAGTCATTTCCATTCCGTGACCAGGTGAAACAACAACACGAATCAGATAGAATGAGGAAAAAGTGTCTGTAACTTATATAGTTTATTAAAAAAATGACATCATTATACAGTCTAATGATATTTAAAAGTTTTTAAACTCATGACGTTTGAAAGCTGAAACATAGCTGGGACGTCTCTTTGCCGACATAACATTAACAAAAGAAAATGAATGCGTGCAGTTTCTCCATTGGCGAAATTATGATGAATAATAACATTGTTGTTTTATTTTCTTTATTGTGCAGCATTTCTTTGCATCGGTTGATAAAGCAAAGAGCGTACTTGGGTGGGAACCTGAATTTGACCTTGTAGAAGGTCTTGCAGACTCATATAACCTGGACTTTGGCAGAGGAACATTCCGGAAAGAGGCTGATTTCTCAACAGATGACATTATTCTTGGCAAGAGTCTTGTTGGTGTATAAACTTTTCTATCAATTTTCAGTAATTCATGTATATTTATAAAATCTGTTCGGATTTGCTACAATATGAAGTTCTGAAATATACATGAGCCTTTGAATATTAATTTTGTCTTAATTTTATTATGCTGATGGAAAATGGATTAAAACAAAATAAATGGTGATCTGACTTTAAGACCTTATCAACCACGTATTTGAGTTGAAGTTTTGAAGTGTTTCTTAAGAAACTCGTCCATGAATACTACATTGTGGTCCCTATCCACAATCCTCAGCTACTATCCCGACCATTATACACACTTCACCACCACATGTAATTGGCAATCCATCACATAACATACATACAAAAACATTTTTTTCTTGTAAATGTCAATGTTGATAGCATAAAGAAAAAAAGGACAATATATATATATATATATATATATATATCCGTAATAACGGACTTGCAAAATGAATCTGTTTATCATAAAGGGATTCGTTGTCTCTGACTCTGCTTCAACTTAATTGTTATTTGATCAAGTAAAGTTATGTCTTGGTTGGAGTGGGAATAGCATTTCTCTTCGGCATGTCCATGGAGTTTTGAAAAATCCAAACATCTCAGAAATAGAGAAAAAGATAGAAATTTATCAAAAGAACCGCACTCCTTCGTATACATCAGGAGTCCATTGATGAGAAGGGACTGGGAAAAGCTTAAACCCAATTCCTACAGTGATGAATAAAAGTGTAGTGTGTGTTTTTTTTGTCTTCAAGTTATAATAACAAATAGATCTCATTTGTAACCTAAATTATAAAATATTTAACTTTCACTCTTTATGAAGTTATCTAAAATATTTTTTCTAATAAATGACGTGGAATTTTTTCAAATGATGAATAGAGTTCTTTAATAAACTATAACATAATCTTTACATATTGTTTATTAAGGAAAATATTTTTCATAACTTTATAAAAAGTATTTTATAAATTTAATTTAAAGACTAATTTTATACCAATTTAAAGAAAAAAATATGTTTAACCCATAGAAAAATTATTTTAAATGTCCGTAACATATAAAGGATATACATACTTTATTGGCATTGTTAAACAAAAAAAATCTTGTCTCATACCGTAACTAACAATAGAAAGAAAAATGTGGTTTATAAACAATTATAGTATAACTAAAGCTCATAATAAATATAATATAAATATATAAATATTTTATACACTTAAATGATATTTTATATTTATGACAAGAAAAAGTTATACAATTTGACATAAAGTTAAATTCATTTTTAAATATTGAAATTTAATTTTATATCTATATCTATCTATCTATCTATATATATATATATATATATATATATATATATATATATATATATATATATATATATATATATATATATATATATATCAAATACCTTTTATAAGTAATAGCGAATTAGTAGGAAAATGTTTTTATTAAATGAGAAAAAGATTACTATATTTTAATGAATAAATCTCGATATTTACTTAAAAAAAATAGAATTTCTTGTAAGTATATAACTTGTAATACGTATTTTTATGTACATATTTCAATTCACTTTTTTTTCCTCACTTTTAATTTATTATTCTAATCATTATTAGATCATTATATTACATTACTAAAAAAAATAAAAAAAATTAAAATAGATGGTTTAACAGTGAACGACATAATAGATTAAAACTAAGTAAAAGAATAATAAGTTAAAATATATTTTTCTATATATTAAGTATGGTTTTGAGTATTATTTTAAATGTCGTTGGTATTTTAAAGTTAAAAAATATATTGTTTGACAAAAAATTATGATAAAACAAATCTAGTGGGATTCCTTATACAAGAACAGATGTTTATGATTTTTTTTTATCAGTGGTTAATGTCTCTTAAGAAAAAAAATGTTTTAAATGAAATAATAAAGAAAATACTTTTAAATTATATTTCTATATCGGTCATTACAATTTATAGGATTTTATGTGTGAAGTGTTAACGGGAATTTATAAAGCTGTAACTTTTTTAGTAAGATTTAGTAAGAGTATTTCTGTGGTAGATGAAACTCATTATCATTTTAACATATTATGTGCTCTTTTAAATTTTAACACATAAATAATTATTTTTAAAAATATATAATCAAAACTAATAAAAGATTAAATTTTAAATAATTAAAATAAAATAGTGTAGTGTCTTTTGATAGTTTTATATAAAATACTTGTGACACTTTAAAATTAAAATAAACAGTTCAATTAGACACTCATAACTTATGATGCTCTAAAATGGATTCTTCTTACCATAGCAAGTTTTCTCACAACAATCTCTACATTTTTAAATAAGAGAGAAAAATAAAAATAAATTTGAATATATTTAATGTATATAAGAAGTTATTAAAATTATAAACTTCTCGATCACACATTTATTTGAATACATTTTTTTTACCATGATTATACGGATTGAATCCAAACTTTCATACATTTTTTTTCGATATCACAACTAAAGTAAGTGTTTTGGGTTTTGGTGATGTTTACGTACAGAAAGGAATTATCATAGAACATAGAACATTTATTCAAATGGTTTTCAGCTTTTGTACATACATATTTAATTTGTGTCTTTACATCAGGGATCGTAACCAAAACAAAGTAATCACGATTTAAGGAGAACAAAGAAAATCTTGCTTTAATCTCCGAAAATCACTCCTATATCATAGAAAGATAAGTAGGGTCACAAATCTCCCAGAAAAAAGGAAAATAAAAGAAGAAAATCCAGAAACTTCTGGAAAGTCATTATTGACTGCTTTATTTATCGACAAGATAAAGAAGTTAATAACGAAACAGAATAGTAATTAAAATTAAAAGTCACAAAGACAACGGAATATTCTCAAATTCCCTTGCTTTCTTACCTGTGAATTTGTTGAAGCCAATTATAGTTATTCCGTTAGTCCAACCTAATTAACCATACAATCTAAACTAGCAACGGGAAAACCCAAAAATTGTAGACTTTTCATTTTAACACAAAAACCAAACCATTCAGATATCCAATATTTTAATGGTCGGTTGGGGCGAAAAGTTCACAAACATTATCGTCAAAAGAAATATAGAATAATTTAATGTTATATTTCATTTCATTATCCTCAAATCTTAGTTAAGTGTACAATGATGACCTAATTATGTTTGAGTTGGTCATGCTTTTAGACCAACTAACCAAACCAGAAAAAACGTCCATGCGCCCAACCATTGTTGATCCAACGAGATACATAATGACCACGTGGCGCTACGAGGCTTTACATGTTGCCGACACATATTGCACCGTAGAGAAACACATTGGGGGCTAGACACGCATGGATTTTATGGACCCCACCAAAAAATAAGTAATTATTATTTAATTAAAAAGGAAATAGTGTAGGTAATGAGTTGCCACGTGGAATAAATGTTGACGTGGCAGAAGCAAAAGTTGGACCCAGGGTAAATATGCACGCACCTCACCTGAGAGGTGTTGTTTATTAAGGACAGTCGTTTAATGGGAAGCCACGTGTGTTGTGACTGTCCACGTGGCTCGCTGTGAGGTGACTTTGATGGAGAAAAATAGGTTACTCACGTAGGGGTAGTAGGGCCCAGTCGGTGATGATATCCTATTGCTTGGGCGGTGGCAGTTAACCCGAAAAACTATATAATATAACTATATCTGTCTTTCCACTTTACAAATTCTTAATAATAAAATGTTTAATTTTATATTCTTTTAATCTCTTGCTTAAGTTAACATAAAATAAAATTATGTGACGGAAAAGACCACTACTCTGAAAAAACTTTCCTTAAGGTGAATCAAGATAATTTGAGAAATACTTGCAAACTATATGTTTATGGAACAAAATATAAGATATTATGATCAAGGAATTTTGGTTGATTGTTAACCACTTGGTAATTTTCTATGATGCAAATCAAACACTAATAACTTTAAAGAAAACATGCCATATAAATAATCCTAAAAAGAGAGGAAAAAAAATATTACAACAATAGCAAAAAAGAAAAGAAGAAACGTAAAAGCCTCAAGTAACTTTTGTTTCACCACATAGTGTACCTATAAGCATTAAAAACAAATATGTTGTTACCTATATATATATATATATATATATATATATATATATATATATATATATATATATATA
>Ga0209589_1008834_pt1 | contig 15563 bp, 7 predicted proteins | sample CowpeawhiteBW_FD_187525 | JGI IMG/M metagenome (GOLD analysis project Ga0209589, IMG submission 187525) | Root nodule microbial communities of legume samples collected from California USA - Cow pea white BW (SPAdes) (version 2) | ecosystem: Host-associated > Plants > Roots > Nodule | place: USA... | reverse complement strand
CAATACAATTATATAGATTTTTCTTTTCCCAATTTATGGGTCTCTTCTCACCTAATGCTTTAATTCAATTTTTCTAAGTATTCATTAGTGAAGTGACTGTGTGGGGGTTTTTAGCTAATGTAGAATTAGGTATATTTGCATCCATCTATGAAAAATCGTTTTGCCTCTTCCAATTATTTAAACAAAATTTTAATTTTAACAAATCATTCTCTGATTTAGAGTTTTACTTAAACTTGTCGCACAATTTATTTATACATTTTGAAACTAAACACTAAAATCACTTAGTGACTTACACTTCCTGTAATTATTCATACAATTTAACCCTGGAGAACGAAAAATTCATTTTATACAAAATAATAATCTCATTAAATACAGTACAACATCTTTATTATTTAAATCTTTTTATCTACCATAACAAACCTCTATATCATTTCTAAATAAAAAAAATATGAAAATGATTTTTAACTTCACAAGAATGTTTTTCTGCTTGTCTTTAAGGTTTTGTTTGGATGAGAGGATGGATTTAGAGAAGTAAATTTAAGTGGATTTGGATGTGAAGAATGAGGTTGTTTGGATTAAGGAAAAAAAATGTGATTTGAGAGAAAAATGTATGTATGATATAATGGGTAAAATAGATAAAAAAACTATTTTAATGAATAAAATTAAATGATTATATTTTATCCTTAAAAATAAATGGTATATAAATTTAAATGTAAATTATGTTAAAATGGGATTGTAATAGTAAGATTTGCTAAATTTAATTAATTAAATAAATAAATAATTAATAAATGCGAGTAGTGGGAGTCTTTATGACATTTAATTCTGACAAGTATGATGCGAGTACTTGATTGTCTGATAGAATTTGGGTTCAAGTCCATGTATGCCATTTATGTGCTATTTAAATTATAATTTTAGCATGAAGGTGAAAGGGTAGAGAAAACCCTAGATGAATGAGCAGCTAGAAATAGGTCCGCGTTCTCGAGCGAGAATGGTGGTTGCGCGAGGGGCTCGCAGTTGCAGGTCATGGTGGTGCTGAACGAAGACGATGGTGCAGCCATGGCGACCCCGGCGTGATGCGCGAGTGCAAGGGTTGGTGCGCGTTCTGTGGACTCGTGCTCCATCAATGGAGGTTGGCGCAGATGCTGGTGCGCACTGGAGTGGGTGCTGCCGGTGATTCGGGGTTGCTCCGACGAGTTGCTGGCATGGCATACGGAGGCTCACGAGCATAAGTGGTGTTGTCATGGTGGTGGCCACAGGATGAACGAAGAAGATGACATGGGGGAGCCTTGTGGTGGCTGACGTTTTCCGGTGTGGGCGCGATGAGGGGGCTGCGGTTTCAGCGAGTTGTAGTGGTGGTTGGACATTGAGGGTGGCAGATATGACATGGAGATGGTGGGAGAGAAGGAAAATTAGGGTTAGGGTTTTGGTTGTGTGAAAGAGAGAGGGTGATGAGTTGTCATTCCATGAGTGGTTATTTTAGTGAGTGGAGGATTGAGGACGTGACAAACTTTAATTGGTTATTTTAGTAAGTGGAGGATTGCCACGTGACGTAATCTAGTTGAGTGGAGTTTAAGTGATATTAGGGGTGAAATTTAGTAAAAGGAAGGGGTGCATAATAGAGTTAGAAGACCCAATTTCAGGAGGGGTGTGGAAATTAAAAATTGGAGGTGCATTTAGCTCCAGAAATATTCCTCTTCAGAATTTGATGACCAATTACAAAAGGGGGTGTAAAAAATGAAAAATGGGGATGCATTTAGCTCCTGAATTAATTCTCTCCAAAATTCTAATTTGGGCATTTATTTTATGACTTGGAATATTCCCAATTCACACTCTTAAGGACCTAAATTAAATTCCAGTTGCATTATTAAACTTAAGAATATCCAATAATATATTATTAAATCCCCAAAATGTAAACACTTAATAAGAGCAAAGGTTTGAACTCATCATACCTTTTAGGTGGTCTAGAAGTGGGAGGTGTCAGGCGCCTCGTGAACAACACTAGGCGATATTGCTGTAGCATAATTATATGTTGCTTGTGTGATTTGCGTGGTCTACAAGGCTTCTAGGATAACTTAAAGGTCGACTTGCTGGTGTTCCTTGAGTTGTGGCTCAGAGCGTATCCCTTGAGTTGTGGCTCGAGATAGGGGTTAAGCACGTGGCATTCCTTGAGTTGTGGCTTAGAATGACATCCCTCGAGTTATGGCTCGGGATGGCAGATGAACACGAGGAACTCTTGAGTTGTGGCTCGGGTTGGCGAGTGTTGCCGGTGTAAGTGTGCTGGTTGTAGCCTGCACGGATGGGTCTAGATAGATTGCCCTCCTTAATAATTAGTTGACGAGTTTAGTAGTTTTGGGACGTTACGAGCTATGTTCGTATTGGGAACTCTACTTGGCGTTACGGTGTGGGATCCGTAGCATGGTTTCCTGCACGTGCTCTATCGGTTGTGGCTGATAGGTATGACAACAAGACATCTTGAGGTACTCACTAAAAGACGTAGAACACGGTTAACATGGTTGTGGCCATGTAGGATGAAATCAAAGGATGAAATTCCTTTAGTGTGATTGCGTATATATATAAATGTATTGTATATTTGTTTATTTTGTTAGCTCACCCTATCTTCTTGTGTGTGGCGATGATCGTATTTACGATATACGTGAACAAATGATGTTGCAGGTGGATCTAGTGAGGTGTAGAGCCGGAGCGGGACTAGTCTTGGGAGATTTTATCAGAGATTTATGTTTTGATAATTTTACTATATTTTGAATAAATTGTAATCTTTTATATTACGATACTTTTATAATTATAATGAAATTTTATAATTATGGATTTTGGACTATTGCTGGTATAATAAAAGTTTTAAATTTTTCACGTTTTTAGGAAAATGATATTTCATTAAATGTAGTTTAATTATATTTTTTTTATTTTATTATTTAAATCTGTAATATCTGGTCGGCATGTTACAGTAATTATTATTTAATATTAGAAAAAAAAAATTGAGAAAATTATATTTAAATTAATAGGGTATTATGGGGACAAAATTTCAATTACATTTTCTTAAATAATAACTTTTATAATATAATTGAATTATATTAAAATAAAATAATAGTGAAATATATTAATATACTTAATATCATTGTTATTTATAATTTACATAAAACACACAATATAACATAATACCAAAAACAAAAATAAAGAATTACACATTAACTTTTATTACAATTAAATTCAAAATCATAAATAATTATGTAAGAGAGTAAGGGTGTGTTTGGTTGAGCATTGGAGAATTGATTCCAACCGAATCAATTCTCTAACGCAGAAGCAAGAATTAGTTGTTTCTCATTCAACGTGAATTTTTTACCTTTTAATTGATTATGAAAACCAAACACATACTGATTCTGCGTTAGAAAATCAATTCTACATCAATTTGACGTAGAACCAAATATACACTAAATCAACAAACCTAATTGATTTGTCCATCTTTAAAATAAAGTCAAGGTCGAAACGTAATTTTGTTATGGATGAGGTGGCTTTCACCTCTCTTCTCTTCACTTTCCGGGTGGAATTGTAGTGCATCTCACAAATTGGTCATCGCTTTTCGGTGCAAATCAATTGTTCCAAATGACTTTCTCACCTCCATTTCTTTCTGCATGAACAAAAAATCAACCCATCCAAACACATTATAAGTGTAGTAATAAATTATACAACTTTCTAACAATTTTGGTTTCATTTTAATTAAAATATTACTTTTATGAAAATAGTAAGAACTCATCCATTTATTTTTTAAAATATAAATATTTCTAAGTTGTGTTGGTTTAAATATACATATGTCTTAGAATCTAATAGGATCCTGTGAATTGTAGATTCAACTTCTTTGATTTGATTGTTCTTTCTACACATGTCAATGGTAATGATATAATTATGTATAAAATACTTATGTGAAATGTAGATTGTTGAGGTCACAAATTTAGAATAATATGCAAACTATTATTTGAATTTTTGTATTAAATAGTAAAACCGTTAAGAGATATCTCAACTTAATTAAGAACTTTAGTTACATAGATTAGAAACGTGACTAAAAGGTCCTAACTATGTTCCTAACCTATATTGAAACAAATGTCAACTTGTAGAAGAAACATAAAATCTCATAGTTATTAGATCATCTAAAGATACAACCAACTATGATTTCAAAATATAATGCCCAAAAAATCTATTAGGAGCAATAGACTAAATAAAGGTCCATGCAACCACACAAACTATTAAAGCTACCTTACATTATCTAACAAAATATGTATAGTATATGGATTCATCTATAAAATAAACACAATGCAACCATCATCCCCATTCATTAGAAGATGCATGGACACATACATACAAATCCATATATTAAGGATATTCATCAAAGAATACCCACTAGTGCCTTCCGAAAGACATACAATAAACATTCTTCACCAAAGATTTAACATTTGATCCAATTTGTCACCTTAGACATACAACCTTGACTACATGAATTTAGATAAGTTGAAAGCACCTCATACCTCAACTTGTATTTTTGATTCAATCATTCAAACCCCAACATATGTTTCGATAGTACAATAAACTTCCTTTCAACTTCCCACCATTCAATGTCATAATCTATGTAACGTACACCATCAATAAAATTAGGGAATCTTTATTACATCATAGACTTTTTCTTGATACCTAGTTTCGTCCTGGTTCTATATCATTCCAGATTTGTGATCTAGTAGTGAAAAAAATAGATTTTATGACGACTTACTATGACAATTATAATCTATTTGCCATAATAAGTGAAATAGTGGCAAAATTGTAAATATGAAGAGACTTTCTATGTTGGGTATCTATAAAAGCATAGAAAGTGAAAGCGGTGAAAATTTTTTAATAAAGTACAAGACTTCCTATACCAATTATACCTAGAATCGACATAAAAAGTAGGAGTGACGACAATTTTGTAATAAAGATAAACATTTATTATATAATATATATATATATATATATATATATATATATATATATATATATATATATATATAATTTTAAGGGTTCACTAACACATAAAAGCCCTTTTACATTCGACGCTTTTTGATTTTTACGTCTGAGTTAGATCAGACGTAATATCAAGAGCCGTAAATTTACATCTTTGCAGATATCATACGTGGTTTTACGTTTGACGCGAGCACACAGACGTAAATTTACGTGTGTTGGGATCTGAGTAGACGTAAAATCACGAAGAAAAATGGTGCTTTGGGAGGTCCCACAACTGCTGCGGTTTGAAGGAGACTCATCGTGTGTCTCCATAGCAATTGGAGACCATGATGTCCTTTACCGTCGCACGTCGCCGTAGACCACCTTCGTTGCATAACTAATAGAAGCCATACCCTACCAAATTAAAACACTTAAAATGCAGTATATGAAAGTGAATCAAGTCGTCTCCCAACGACCAATATTTTCATTCAAAGCTTCAATTTCCAGATGAACACAACAATAACACGGGGATAGGGGTTTGGCAGATTTACGGATGCAATGTACAATTGAAAACTTAAATGCAGACGTGTAAAATCAAAGTAGAAACAGCGTTGATTCTTTGCTTCAAATGAAAATCCACCAATCATTGATTACAACTCAAAATTGCTATATTAACTCTAATGAGACCCGAATTAATTACTAAGCGCAAATGAACTCGAACTCAAGTGCAATTAAGCAAAGCACACATCCATGAATCTGCTACAGTTCACTAAGCATGAACGCACAATGATTCCCCCCTGCAAATTAAGCAAAAACAGAATGGTTTCTTCATTTAAACCCAAACACAAATTCAGAATTGAGAGATTAACATAACTCCACCGAACAAAACACTAATCTCAAGGTTTCAATCCATTATCTGCAAAGAATCAACACATAAACTTAGTTCCTCATGGAATTCGAATTAGGCTTCTCAACAGAATTTGCAATTCAACCGTTCAAATGACTTCAAATTGATATTGAAAGCTTAAAATGGTGCAGCAAACGAAAATGAGCAAGGGATAATAGAAGAACAACGAAAAAAGCCACCAAAAACGAAAATGCTTCAATATAAATGTTACCCAAAGTGTAGAAAACGTGAATACAAGCAATAACTGTTGTCCAAGACTCATAAAATGTCAAAAACAAGTGGAAAACGTGAAAAAATAGCTTGTGCCACCATGGGTCACCTTCCAAAGCTTAAAAACAACAAAAATGGAGGTTTGAGAGAGTGGAGAGAGAAGGAACAGCTGGTGCATGGAAAAGAAACCTAAAAACGCGTGGTCACTTCACCCCTGAAACTCATATTTACAAAATTGCCACTCTGTCACTTAGAATTACAAAAATGTTACTCCTGAGCCTCTAATGTTTACCCATTCACTCTACTGACGTGGAAATGACATGGAAATGATGTGGCGACTCTCTTCAACTGAATATTGATGTCCAAGCTCAAAATTTGTTTCACCCAAATACCTAAAAATAATTAAAAACAAAAATTAGGCCAAATAATATGAAATTAGTCCAAATTCGGAACAGTGGCCCAATAAAGCCCAACAGATGAAAATCACTCTAAATATGAACAATTAAGCACTGAACAACTGTCTAATGGGTAGACAAAGGCTAGTGGAATGGAAGAAAATAATGACTCATCAATAACGTTGCCATAAACCATCGTCGAACATCGTGTTGCACACTACTGCTACAAAAGGGAGGGTTTCAAGCTTTCGAGAAACGTAAATGGAGGCAAACAAACATCGTGGAACACCGCCGTTGCACAACGTTGCCGCAGACTGCCATCGAATACCGTCATCGCACACCGCTGCTACAAAAGGGAGGGTTTCAAGCTTTTGAGAAATGCAAATGGAGGCAAACAAACCTAGAGACAAACGAAAACGGAAGCAAACACAAAATGAATCAAAAAGCAAACGCAAAATGGTAAGTTTGATACCTTTGGTTGTTTTCGCGAATAGAGAAATGGAGGCAAACAAACTTAAAGCCTTTTTATGCAGAGTTGGAAGCACTAGAGAAGACTGGCTGAAATTAAAACTTAAGGTTCACGTCGTCGCGATGTTGTGGAAAAGAAGGTTAGGTATTTAAGTTTCAACTTTTACGTCTGACTGGAACTAATCAGATGTAAATTTATGTCTGATTGACACTAATCAGATGTAAATTTACGTTTGATAGGAGAAATCAGACGTAAATTTATGTTTGACGGAATTAATCAGACGTAAATTTACGTTTGACTAGTTCCAGCCAGACGTAAAAAACCAGATTTATGTCTGACCCTAAGGCGTCAAACGTAAGCAATTGAAAATTTAATTACAAGTTTGCCACCAATCATTTTTTATGTTTGATTCTTGGTCAGACGTAAAATCACAGACGTAATGTCTTTTTGTGTTAGTGGTTAAATATGTTTTTGGTCCCTCAAGTTTCAGTGAATTTTGAAATTAGTCCATCTCTGAAAGTTTATACCAATTTAGTCCTTCATCTTTAGAAATGTGTAGATTTAGGTCTTCTTACCAAATTTTGTTAAGTTTATTTAACATTTTAAACATATTTTATGATAATATTTGAGTTAACATTGAAACGAAAATGTGTCAAACGGTGTAAACAATTCAAATACTATCATGAAATGTGCATAAAAAATCATATAAACTTAACAAATTTTGGTTAAAATGACTAAATTCACGCATTTTTAAAGCTGAAGGACTAATTCCAAATTTCACTTGAGGGACTAAAAACATATTTAACCCTTATTTTAAATACACATACTATGTCAGTTTTAGTGAATTTTCTTCTTCGTTCTTCGTTCTCGCACATTCGTTCTTCTCCTCTTGTGCATTCATTCTCCTTCTTCGCAACACCTTTTTTGCACTATTTTCTCTCTGAACTACTTGCACCGTTGTCGCACCCTTATCGTTGTTGTGTTGATTGTGTGCTTACAACTCCTCACCGTGCATTGTTGCTTTTCTCTTACTATGTTCTTGTTGAGCTCTAGCTCGAGCCCTGGCGGCCCTTGTCGCTCTAGTGGACGCTCTCGCTCTCGTTGTGGTGGTCGATGTTGTTCATGCAAACATTATGGCTGTTGTCTTTTTGTTAACTCCCTCACAACTTTCTCGCTCTTGCTCTGTGTTCTCCATTTAGGTGTTCTTGGTTCATGCGCATTCTGACACTATTTACAACATGAAGGCCAAGATCCAAGACAATGAAGGAATTCCCCCATATCAATGTCTCATCTTCACGGAAAAATAGTTGGAGGATGGACAAACCTTAGACATAAGTGGCACTTTTTATGGCAGTTATGACCACAACTGACATAAAATGTGAACTTTTTATGTTGGTTCTTGAACCAATATAGAAAGTGAAAACTTTTTATACCAACAATATTTATGCTGGTTATAGAACTGACATAAAAAATCTTTTTTAACCGGCATGAAAAGTCTTCGTTGCACTAATGATCCCAAAATCACATATCATACAATAACATGTACTTAACATTTACATTATATTTATACATTATAATTCACTTAAAACAATAATCCATTCAAACATATTATTCAATAATTTATACATTTGAATATATATATATATATATATATATATATTAAATATGTTTTTAGTTCCAGTCTAAGTAAATTTTGGAATTAGTCCCTCTTCAAAATTTTTGACCAATTTAGTCTTCCATCTTTAGAAACATGTGAATTTAGTCTTTTTAATCAAATTTTTTTAAGTTTATATGACGTTTCAAGCACATTTCATGATAATATTTGAATTGTTTATCATATTTGACACATTTTCCTTTAATGTTAAATCAAATTTTATCATAAAATACGTTTGAAACGTCAAATAATTTTAACAAAATTTGATTAAAAGAACTAAATCCATGTATTTCTAAAGTTTGAAGACTAAATTAGGTCAAAGTTTTACAGTGTGACTAATTTCAATTTTCATCAAAAGTTAAAAGACAAAAAATATATTTAACTATATATATATATATATATATATATATATATATATATATATATATATATATATATATATATATATATATATATATATATATATATATATATATATATATATATATATATATATATATATAACATGTATATTTAGATAAACCAAGAAAAACTCACTAGATTAGAGACATCAGTACATGAGCAAAATTAATCCTGTTCGGCGAAGGTATCAGATGATTTGCTTATCAAAGTGAATCAAATTTGAAAATTAAAATTAATATTTTAAGATTTTAAATTTGAAAACATTTTCTAACTATACACTATGAATGTGATGTTGAGTTAAACAATAAAGAGGAAAAAACTTTATTTTTTTTAAAGAAGAGTAATAAAAACATATGGTATATATAAACATATCGTAATTTACTGTACATGTAAAAGAAGTATTCATAGATATTAAGGATAAAGAAACTAAATCATTTTAAATAATAAAAATAAAAATGTAATGAATTTAAACAACTAAAAGTTGTTAAACTTTTAAAAATAATATTCTGAAATGAGAAACTTATCTGATCTTTGTATTATCCATGACTATTAATAATTAAGATTATTTATAACTACTAAAAGTGAAGATATTTTTATTATACAAACTTTATTTTTATAATTATGTAATTTTTATTTATTTTTTAAATTATATATTTATTTATTTTTATTTAATGGAAACACATTCATTTATCTGTTCATATTTTCTTGTGATAATAACAAATAAAAATATTATTATAATAATTTTTAAAATATAAAAAAATGTGTTAATAAAAATAATTTATTTTGTAAATGGTTTTTCTTTGAGAACTAATTAAATTTTAAAAAATAGTTACAAAATTTAAAGAATAAATAATAAAGATTTCTCTGTAAGAGTCATATTTATTATATAAAATAAGTAAAAACAAATACTTGTAAGCTTTTAATCATTTTGATTCTCTTAAGTGGTATAGAAACATATATAGTAAATTGAGTATTTATAAAGTATTCATAAATTCATTTATTCCATTTTAAACATAAATTCCTCTCTTAACTGTGATTAAGTGAGCAATCTACTAAAAAATAATCGAACAATTTTTTTATTAGACATTAATAATTTTTTATTAAATATGATTTAGGTTCTAAAATTGCACATAAAATTGTAATTTGTTTCTATTAAATTTTTTTACATATTTTAATTTTTAAACTTTAAAAATAAAAATACAGTCTTTTTAATTTAATTAAATCAAATATTTTATTATGTGTCAAACACGTTTTATATGAAAAAACATGTAAAAAAGATTAATAATTGAGTTAAGAAACTTATATTTATTCATTTCTTAAATTTTTAGATTAAAATATATTAAAATTTTAAATATGAACGAATTCTAAATATTTAGTCCTTAATTTTTAAAGGAGAATTATAAATATTTTGCTAGAAAGAAATTATGAAAATTAGATAGAATAATTTGTTTTTTTCTCCATTTCTCTTTTTCTTTCTTCTTTTTATTTATTTTTTTCTCTATATTTCATCTAGATCATACTTTGCTCTAAACCAATCAAAATTTTCGAACTAAGTAAGTTTCTCCTTTACTCTAAAGATTTATTGTTCTCATATTTTTCTTATGATTTTGTCACCAATATTGGTGGAATCAATGTAAAAAAATATCATTTTAACTTTACTAAGCTCATACTAAAATTTGGTTATATCCGAATATTTTCTCTAGATTTCTAAATTTTGAATATTTCTTCTTGTTTAAGTTAGAACTCTTTTTAGGATGAGAAATATTTAAGTAAAGTCATCTGTTACGTTTTTTATAGAACTCTAGGATATATGATCTAGATGTCAATCTAGGGTGGTCACACTAATTGATTTTGCGTACAACTAGTGTATTGTTTGAATACAATTAAGTTTGAGATTAAATTATTTGATTTAAATGAATGAATTCAAAATGAAAGATTTGTTGTATGTTGAGTAGTGAAAAATTATAATATTTCAATTGAGTCAAATTAGTACAAGTTGTTAACTTTGAAACAAAATATTTTATGTTAAGCATAACAAATGAACAAAAATCTCATTTTGAATCAATTGAACCTCTATCATATTCTACATGTTGTTTTAATTATGCAAGCAAAAATCATGGTGAGAGAAATTCAATTAATTGTAAAACGGAAGTTTTGGTTGTTGGACAAGTAAATTCTCACCAACAAGTTGTTTCTATATGTGATTGGACAAATATTTTGATTGTTAGATGAGTCAAGTGTTGATTAAGTGAGAAAGTATTTTCTAGAAAAAAAAAACTTTTAAATGTTTCTAAAAGTTAAATTTTGGTTATTATTGTAACACTCCGTTTATTTAATAAAGCTAAATAAATGATATGTCACGCTGAATAATATAAGAAGCGAGAATAAAAGAGTATGATGTCACTCATACAAATACCCCAAAACTTAAAGGATGAATAAAAGTGGCACACCATAGTGCCAGGTACCAAGTAAAGCAAGAGAGTGATAAAGACTTAAACAAATCCACAAGGAAAAACAATACACGGGCCTTAGCCCTAAATGAAGAGCCCAAAGGCAGAAGTCAATCCAAAGGCTAAGCAGCAGAATCATCACCTCCCTGTTGACCACGGGTGTTCCTCGCATCTGCTCACATCAACAAGTTGATGATCATCGCAAAAGAGAGTGCCACACATCAGAACACACAACAATAAAAGTAGGGTAAGCTAGAGCACAAAATAATTTCATCATACAATCTGATACACTTTCACAGTCAACAATACACAAAACACCCAAGCATGTTATGACTCTCAAACCAATACACTAAGACTCGACTTGACTCATCTGGATACATACAATCTGGTCGGATTCAGCGGATGCTTGCACTTGTGGTGGATACCTCTACTCACCCCCGAGCTATGTGTTATAAGTGTTACAATGAATCAATTTCCCTCACACACAAGGTTAACCCTTAATGAGTTTCAGGCCTCCTGCTACTCTCACCACAGGAGTCAGTCCGCTCTAAGTGAGACTAATTGACTCCTTAGAGTGTCAGGATGCAACCTTACCTTGAATCCTTACCAGACTATATAGATGTGGCACCACCATGGACACTCACTAACAGGGGCCATGGAATTATGTCCCGACCACTGAAGCACGACCCTGAAATCTCACCTAGAGATTTCAAGGAATTACGCACTGACACAGACCAATCATATCCAAACAATCAATAAAGCTTTTATCATGCATGTACAAAATTATGTCGACCTTTATTACCGGTCCTTCTCATGTTTCAGATCAAGCCTATACCAACTCATCATACTCTATCCATGAATACCAAATCTCAACTCATCTCATTATCATGCCACTTTCATAACCAACCATCTCATGATTTTAACATGTCAAATTCATTCAAGTTCATCATTCACAACCCATACACCCTTCTAAGCATGCATATTCATTTCCCTTCAGGCCATTATATAATAATTCACTCATATACGAGCCAAACATCCAAGAATAGAAATAAAACACCACACCAGAACGCACACTCACCCAGCTCTTCGCTCAAGCTGAAGGGTCTTGCTCAAGCGAGAGGGTCTCTCGCTCAGGCAAGCTCCCTTCGCTTAGGCGAGAGCTCGACACACAGAAACAACAACCTCCACGCATTCTCGCATAGGCGAGCCTCTCCTCGCCTGAGCGAGATGCTCGCTCGCTCAAAAACTGAGCTGGTCGCCTGAGCGACCCCTCGCGTGAAAAGGGTCTGGGCGAGTCCCTGCCTATCTCGCCTAAGCGAGACTGGCTCGCTTGGTGAGATTATCAGGTTTCGCCACTGCTTTCCTGCAACAGCCATACATACCAGTCCAGACCAACATGCTCAAACGTTCCAAGCTTTCATAACATCGCACCAACCACATAATCTTAAAATAACAGCTGAACAACAGGAAAAAAACGAAATACATGAGTAAGCCATAGCTTCCCTACCTGGAAATGGCTAGCACAAGATCTTGACTCTGAACAGCGGGACGCGGCAACTCAAGGGACGACTTAAGGAGCTAGAAAAATAAGAAACAGCGGGGATATAAGTTACCCAGAGTAACAGTAGCATGAATACAAGCACAAAAAGAGGGAGCACTTACGTAGAGAAGAAAAAGGACGGGTTCGAACTTGTGTGCTCACGATGGTACGAAACCCTAGCAGAGATAGAAAGACGGTTGCGGCTCTTAGGAGAAGGAACAATTTTCTGAAAGTGAGAAGGAGTGTTAGGGTTAGGACAAACTCAGGGGGTTTTATCCTTTGGGTCAACCCTTAGGTCCACTAGTTAAAAGACAACCCTTAAAACTTTAGGGCAGGAAACTGGCCTTACAATTATCCACTATATTATTATATTTGATCAATATATTGTATTTGATTATTATTTTAGTGTAGTGAAAACTTTATTGTAATTAATAAATAATTAAATTATGATTTGTTTAAAGGAGTTATATGGTTGGATAATATTTACTAAGAATGATACAATTTGTATAAATTTGAAGTCCCACATATGAAAATATGTGTGAACCTTTGTTTGAGTTGTGTATTAGGTATTAATACCTATATTGGACAAATATTCCATTGTTTCATTGATGATCTAAGTTACATAGACTAATATTTCAGGTGATGAAAAGTTAAGGAGGGTTAGTGCACATTATGATATGTGTTAATGTGCAACTTAAGTTGTAATAAAGTTGCTATTATTCATTCTCTTATGTTTGCTTGTAAATCTAAGTTTTGTGCATTGGATCAGATGTTAGTTTATGGTAGGACATACTTAATACGAGTCTTCTAAGAGACATCAACTAATATTTCGTTTGTTGAATATCCTTGATATATAAATACATGTGTGGTCTATATAACTGTTGTGCATCGAACCTTTGAATGAATTTTAATTGATGTGATTTGTCAATTAAAATTTCTCCTTTTGTATGTATTTTCTTTATGTTGAATATTTGTTTCTATAGCTTATACCCTTACGTGTGATTTGTTTTGTGAACCGGAATGAATGCATTATGTACATGAACTCATATAGGTAAAGGGTAAAACAAATATCTAGTAGAGAATATTTTTTATTTATTTTAATTTTCTTTATATATATATATATATTATGTATGTCGTAAAAAGAAAAGAAAAATATAAAATATATGGAAGGACTAAACCAAATCCATTCAAAAATAAACCACGCTCACGAGAAACAAATCAACCCAATCTAAATTTTGGGAGATTAAACCTATTTCGAGCAAAATCTAAACTAATAACAAGAGACAAAACATTAAACTAAGTAAAAATACTACCTATTTATAATCCCAAAATTAGTTTAACTATATGTATTTTCTCCTCTATAAATGTATATGAAACTTTAAAAATTCATCTCTATGTATATTTTAGTGCACTTCAACCATCTAACCCTCACACTCCAAGGAATAAGCGGTCTATTAGAAAAAGCCTAAATGAGCATCATAGAATCAAATTCAAGCCACAACCTTAAAAACACAAGGATGTTAACATACTCAATAGTCAAGGATGTATGTATACAAAAAAAAATGTTTAATTATTTTTTTAGTCTCAGTTTTTGTTCAAAAATGTTAAATTGGTTCTCCAATTTTATGAAGTTTTAATTTGGTCTCAATTTTAAAAAAAATGATACAATTTAATCTTTTTTGTTAAATTTCTTAAAATGAATAAATGATTTTTCATAAAGATTGAAGTTGTTAATAATGATAATTTGTTTTATTGATATAATTAACATAATCATAGTGTCAATTTTGATAAAAAAAATCATTGATTCATTTTAAGAAATTCAACGAAAAGGACCAAATTGTTTCAATCTTTTACAAATCAAGACCAAATTAAAACTTAAAAAGACTAGAGGACCAATTTAAAATTTTTAGACAAAAATAGAGATAAAAAAAGGTAATTAAACAAAAAAAAAGAAGTATCTAACCACAAAGTAGGCAAAGAAACCTTTAACAATGTACTCCCCACGACTAACTTGAAATATACCACACCACAAGCCGCATGTTCTGGACATGAACTTCTTCAACCAATTATCCACATCTTTCAAAAGAGCCATAAGACGCTTCTAAATTAGCTGAGAATTCCATAAATAACAAAATTGATTAATTAAATTCTTCCCACCTGAGAATTTTTATTACCTTTCCAAAAAATAAAATTTGTATGATTTCCATTCTTTATACAAGTTGACTAATGTTATATATGTGAGGCCCAATTATATATGTGGCGTATGCTTCACGACAGCTTAAGGTACATAAGCGTAATTACCCCACTCATGATCTTGAGTTGGCAGCGATAGTGTTTGCCTTGAAGATCTGGAGGCACTATCTGTATGGTGCTCAGTTTCGGGTGTTCAGCGACCACAAAAGTTTAAAGTACTTGTTTGATCAGAAGGAGCTGAATATGAGGCAAAGGAGGTGGATGGAATTCCTGAAGGACTACGACTTCGAGCTTCTATATCATCCGGGAAAGGCAAATGTAGTGGCAGATGCTTTGAGTAGGAAGACGGTACACACAGCACAT
>Ga0209589_1008833_pt1 | contig 15564 bp, 18 predicted proteins | sample CowpeawhiteBW_FD_187525 | JGI IMG/M metagenome (GOLD analysis project Ga0209589, IMG submission 187525) | Root nodule microbial communities of legume samples collected from California USA - Cow pea white BW (SPAdes) (version 2) | ecosystem: Host-associated > Plants > Roots > Nodule | place: USA... | reverse complement strand
AATTTTGGAAACATAAAACATATGTTAGTTTTTATAACTAAGTAGATACATAGGTTAGGATTGAAAAAAAAGTAATACTTACTCTTGTAACATGTTTTTCAAAGCAAGTGGAATCTTCCTATGGCATGAACAAAACCATACAATTGTGCATTATCTTGGAAGGATGATACATAGTTGCCAATGACACCTACCATCAATCACAAGTACTTACCCGAAATAATTAATAATACTTAATTAAATATTACTAGCAAAAACACCTACACATTAATGTATGTCGCAAAGTAGATCTCTCTATTTGACTCAACCATCCATGTTTGCAAATAAAGTTTGATGTGTTCATGTGAGTTTCCCGAAGGTTGAATGGTTTGAGGTTCAATGAATCCATAGACGAAAGATCAACCTTGGTCCACAATGACTTTGTACCTACAAGAAGACAGTTAGGTATAATATTAAAAGGTACTAATTCCTTGCTTTAAATATGAAATACAATAAAAAAATCTTACATGCACCATAATTATGTGATTGAAATATTTAACATCTTGTCTCCTGTAATGATCTCTAAGACATCATTCAGATTAATGTACAGTGAGACATGGTAATGGAGGCCAAATACTCTTAACTCCCACTATAGCTATACCGGTCCTCTTTTCAACTTGTGTAATTTCAAAAGCAGCTTTCCTAGAGGATCATCTTCTGCTTCTGCCATTTCATCATCTTCACATATAACACGTGGATGTCGGACCAGCTATTTTTCAGAACGAGTGGACTAAAATAAAGAGTTAGAAATGTTTGACGTTAAAAGTTTTATAAATTGTATGATTGAACTACTAAGAATATGACGTCATAATACCTTTGATTGGCTAAAGTATGGCATGATGAATGCTTTAGGCCAAGCTATAAATGTGCCTAAAGCCTCCTTAACAAATTGGAATTCTGAAGTTGGCACAAACACTTGAGCATGGGGATCTCGAACTCATCAATCATCACACGCGCATACTGGGACAATAGACGAACACCATGGATAGTCTCCCCATCCTGAAATTGTCGTCCTATGGCCACTACGCATGGAAGGTCTTCATAAACCAATAGCTCATACTGACTTGTGTAGTTAGTATGATATGCACCAGAGCATGAGCCTTTTATACTCACACGTTCTGTTGGAGTTTCAGTGGGTAATTCCGTGTTCTGTTGCTGCATGGACTGAAGCTTTTCTTCAAGTGTTCTTTGTATTTGTTGTTTTTGAAGTTGTTCCATAAAACGTTGCTCCATAATTCCCATGTGTTGGTTGAATCTTTCCTCCATTTATTGCTCTATCTTCCTCAAGGCCTCTTGACTCAACGATTCATTACTTCTTTGTGGAGGACCAAAGTAATGTCGAAGACCAATGGCACCTCCAACACCACGCACACGTCCTAGGTGCTCTGGCTTTCCAATTTTCATTGTAAGTATATTGTCCCGACCATGGCCAACAAATGAACCCTGAGTCTCTTGCTTAATTAATTAATCCGTCACCACAAAAGAAATTTTAATGAAAAGGAGAAACACATGAACTATGATAGTTGAATAAGGTTTGTACTTACTATTATTTTAGATATGATTTGAGTTGATTGTGGTGTCATTTGCCCATCGGACTTAGTCTGAACATCCTTCCACATCTTGTACCTAGGGATTGTATCCACTAGGTCAGGGGACTTAAGTCCCAGAGAATGTGCACGCGACTTTTTTCAATTTTTTCTCCAATAATGCATAGCCACGTCGAGAGAGTACATATGATGTATCATTAAGCCTTTTTCTTTGTTGGGTTGCTGTGCTTTTTTCCTATCACACATAACATTATTTAATAGTTTTAATACACAAATGTATGACTAATGTCACTATAAACAAATTTAACAAACAAACCTGCCAGTCTCCAGACTCTCTACATTTACAAAATTGCATCCACTCCTCCTCAGAGATTTTGTACTTAGCACAAGGAGTGTCATGTTGTCTGTCACCAAACACATATAGACGTGTGAGCCTTGCCTTGAAGTTCCTTCATCTGATGGCTATGTGAGATAACACTTTCTTTCTAATTCACTTAGTGTTCAGAGTAATCTAAAATTTGTGTTGTTTAAAACATAAAATATGTTATGTTAACAGTAACATAAAAAATATTGTGATTGGTTTAAGTAAACATACCACAAGATCTTTCCATAGGAGGTTCTTCCCGACCTGTGCGACGTCATCCCAACATGCAATTGCAATAGAAACTTTTGTTTTGGCCAGCATTCCTATGTAGCTACGGTACTTTTTTTCCCATGGGCCACTGGGTTCACCCGATCGAGGATCAATGTGGACTAGCATCCTCTCTCGTCGGTTTGTGACATCTGTCAATCGGGTCACAAGTCTACCAGAACCCTCGTGGTCTGATCCGGAGGTTGTCATACTTGAAACATATCGTTAGGAAATGCTAACAACGAAAATATACTAATAACCTCTATTATATTAAAACAACAAGAAAAATAAAAAATTGAAATGTGACAATATTATTAAATAAACACCTATCAAGGTATTGTGTTCTCCCATTTGCCTTCATTATGATCACTTCGAATAGCATGGATGTTATCAGTTACATCATCAACCTTGTCTTAAATGGTTCTTGATGAGAAAGACGTTGTCTCAAGTACGTCTAGAGAATCTTCATCATCATTTCTTCCTTCTATTACAACTGACCATTTATGATTAGCTGGCTCAAAGACATAAAAAATTTGTCTTGCTTGAGTAGCCATAATAAATCGTTTATCTATATCACTCATCTTGTTAAGATCCATCAAAGTGAAGTCGAGGTCATCTGTCCCAACACCCGAATTACTATCAACCCATTTACACTTGAAAACTGGCACTCTAAAAGTTTATGACTTGGTGCGGACAGACGTTAAAAAAGGTCCATTGTTTACAAAAATGCCACTGGCCATTTTTAACGTTGAGCTTTTTTTTGGGCAAACGTTATAGGGGTTACGTTATAAAGGAAGGGACAATGAAAGAAATGAAACGACTACCAAGTTGACTCCTTAATAATAGTCACTCACTGTGACACGCCATAAACTTAAATATCCAGGTAATGTTTTGCAAAACACATTATAAGTAGATCAAAGAACATAAACTTAACAATAGTACGAACATAATATTTGATCTTATCAGTGATTTATATATCGATAAAAACAGATCCAAGGGATTCACGAAAAAACACCAATCTAAAATTAAGTTAACTTACTTTGTAAATTATATTTGAACTAAAATGTCTAAAATTTCACTTATCTTAGGTACTATAGTAGGTGCACCTTATTTAAGGCCTAAAATATGGTGTGGAGAATTAAGTCTTGTCCAGAAAACTCAAGAAACAAACTGTAGAATTACGCACACAGACAACAATTAAATGTGTGGAGATGATATCACAAATTTCATTAAACAAAAGCACATAGATTAAAGAACATATATTCTCAAAATGGACTTATCTTACTCATGAAACACAATACATAACAATTATTCTTCTTAGTGTTATAATACATACCAGAACATAAATTGGTCTATCTTTCTACAAAATCACTATCCAAAATTACCCACTTTCCCTCAACAAAACTGGTGGATATAATCCATTTTCCCTCCCTTCAATGTCACTAGTGCACATTAGGAATTAAAACCCACTAGGAATTAAAACCCAATACACGAATCATAAACGAACACTAACATTATAAGCACCTTTTCCTAATATATTATGAAAAGGTCAATAAGTTAATGACATTAAAAGCATTGGTGCACATTCATATAACTTTTGTGATTATAATCAACGGATAACGCTTGGATGGCTCTAGCAGCGCAAGAAAACCCGAGGAAATTCTCCCTCTCCCTTCGCCATTCATTGATCTTTACTATCCAAAAAAAAAAACTAAACAAACAACACTACTAAAATTAACAACTCATCATAAAACAGGGTAAATTAAAAAGAGAATAACAAAGGACTCACTATCAATGTTGTATCTACAACACTACCATAATGAGTTGTAACCAGAAAAACCCATAGTGATGAATGTAGAAAGATCCGTGGAATTTAATTAACTAAATAAATAATTAATTAATAAATGTGGGTAGTGGGAGCCTTTATGGCATTAAATATTAATGAAGGTGACGTGGAAAATTACAAGCTTAAGTGGTTGAGAGTACTTCATTGTGTGAGAGGACTTGGGTTCAAGTCCTATGTGTGTCATTTGTGTGTTATTTAATTATTATTGTTTTAATAATATGATTGAGCATGTTGAATGACGACATAATTATCAAATTATATTAGTTAGCAAGAAACATGACTTGGCTTGATGGTTATGCATGGATTTGGCATTGGCATGGTTGTGGGTTCAAACCTTGGAGAACCCAAATTAAACTTTATTTTTGCTATTTCTGGTTTTGGCTTGAATTTGAAGGGTTAAAGGAAACCCTAGTGGACATGGCAGCCAAGGGTGGCTGAAAAACAAAATGCGTTAGGCCATTGAATGGTAATTAACATTTGATTAATGCCATTTTCGTTTTGCTACATTAAACCCACATTAAGACCTATTTGAAAGGTCGTTTTGTGGTAAGAGAGAAGGTTTTGCAAGGCTGTAATTATACTTAGAAAACACAACATGAATTACTGAGATTAGTGAGCTTTGAGTGAGGCTCTGGGGCTGAATTGAGAGGAGGCAAAGGAGGTCCTTGGTGAAGGGAGAATCTTCAAGTGCCAAAGTTTAAGCTAAGGAATCCAGGTTAGGGGAGTTTACGCGTTAATTTTTATGTATGAGCATGAACTATTTAATGATTGGTATGAATTGCATGCATGTCCATCGTTCCGTTTGCGTTTTTTCAGTTTCTGGAAATTTTCCAAAAATCGCCTGGCGGGCTGTTCATAGCCGCCAGGCGGTACATGTGTTTTAACCTGCTATGGGTTCCTAGGGGAGGAACCGCCTGACGGCACATCCCCAGCCGCCAGGCTACGCAAGTTGCTTACCCAGTTTTCTGGGTTCTGATTGAATTGCCTGGCGGTGATGAACACCCGCCAGGTGACTCGAGTCAATTTTGACTTGATTTTGGTGTTTGAGGGGTTTTTAGAATGATTCTGATCGAAGGGAAAGTTAGTTTTAATTGTTAAGGGACAATTTGAGGTTAAATTGCATCAAAATACATCATATTGATAGCAAAAAGTAATGGAACAGTGCGAACATGATTTTAGGGTTGAGATTTGGGAGTTTTTGATAAATCAATATTAAGGGTGGTTGCTTGCACTTGAATTGTAGCTAAAGATAGTTAAAATTTGAATATTGTGTCACAATTATTTGGTTTGAGTGTGAAACAATTAAGGAAAGCGGAAAGAAGTACTGGAGAATGAGAGAAGGCTCTTGTAGCTGCTGGAAATCCCAGGAATTTGCCCATAATTGCTTGCACCACCTGGTGGCACGGGACTTGTCGTCAGGCGCCAACACAGAAAGTTGAATCTTCACGTGGTTGCGAGCGTTACTGATGGTACTGGATGAAGGGAAGTATGTTCATGCTACTTGTGCAGTAAAATTAGTAATGTGATGGAAGAATGAATGATGATAGATATGAGTTAGAGTTGAATTCTAATATTGGGATGGGGAAGAAAATGTCATTACAATAGAGTGAAAATTGCAGAGTGAGTAAGGAATCAATGGTTTAAATCACGATGGTAATGGTTGTTCTAAGGGTGTGACTAGAGCTAAGTGAGATTATGAGGATAGTTGGAAATGCCAATTTGTAAGAAGAGTATAAATATGGTTAGGTGCAGTTATTAAGGCATATGTAAATTGATGGATAACTGAGCAGTTGATTTGGGTAAATAACAGAGCATAAGAGGTAGGCAATTACAGTGAGATGTTGATTACTAGAACCGTTGAACCTCAGAGGGTCTAATTTGATAAACTAGGTTGGTGATCTAAAAAGGGAATGGAAGTACATCCTATCTTGTAAGTTGTACTTGATATTGGTTAATATATAAGTGTGTTTATATAGGTTTAAGAGGTTTCAACTATTTCGATGCATGATAATGCAAGACTAAAGTGGGGAACTTGACTCAAAGTCGCAAAACCAATAAGAGTGTATTACTGGTGTCGCGCCTGACAATGATGTTGGACCGCCAGGCGATAGCCATGAAACAAGGGGGTTCTGGTGTGAGTCGCACCTGGCGGTGAGAGTGGTCCCGCCAGGCGACAACGGTAGGACCAGTAGACTCCTGAAGTCTATGCGCTTAGCGGTAGGGGTTGATCCAGCAAGCAATATCTGCATCAAGGAAGAAATTTGAGGCGCTATGTGCTTGGCGATATGCATCACCCGCTAGGCGGTCTGGAAGCGGCAACGCCTGGCGATATGTGTCCCCCGCCAGGCGATTTTACTGTTGCAACTTTGGGTTGTTGGATGTGTGCATGCGTGATCTACAAGACTTTTGGTGTTGCTTCAAAGGTGGGATTGCTGGTGTTCCTTAAGTTGAGCTCAGAATTTATCCTTTGAGTTGAGCTCGGGATAGGGGTTAAGCACGTGGCAACCATTGAGTTGAGCTCGGGTTAGCGAGTGTTGCTAGTGTAAGTGTGCTGGTTGTGACCAGTACGGATGGGTCCAGATAGATTGCCCTCCTCAGTATTTAACTGACGAGTTTGGTAATCCTAGGACGTTGCAAACTATGTTCGTATTTGGGAACTCCACTTGGCGTTACGATGTATGATTCGTAGCAATGGTTTCCCGCACGTGCTCTATCTGTTGTGGCTGATAGGTATGGCAGCAGGTCATCTTGAAGTACTCACTAGGAGATGTAGAACGCGAATATCATGGATGTGGCCAGGCTAAACTTCAGAGCGGGGATGGCTTGGGAGTTTTATATATTTTGTATTTTTTGATTTGAAATAATTTGTAAACTCTTATTTGAGGCTTTTGTGTTATTTCCAGTTTATAAACTATGGATTTTGAATTTTTAATTTGAGGTAATAAAATGTTTCAAATTTCCTGTGCTTTTCGGAAATGAGGTTTTATTAAATGCAGTGTATTTAGTTTTTTCTCTATTTTTTATTAAAATCTGTAATATCTTGACGAGATGTTACATTTGGTATCATAGCAAAGGTTTTCAAAATGTTTGTTGGGGTTTTTGGGGAGTGTTTTGTACTGATTTTGATTATCAAATTGTAACTTGAGCTGTGTAATTTGAACAGCTATAAGATGTGGCATGCTCAGGCTATGGCTATTAGATGGAGGAGGAACCATGCTGGAGCTGATGACATCGCTCAGGCCATTCATCGCATGGTATACGCGATGCAGCCTATTGTAGCTCAGCCTATAGCCATGGTGGCACCTGTTCACCCTGTGACCATGGAGGACTTCATGAGACATAGGCCAACTAAATTCTTCGACAAGACAACTCCTAACGAGGCAGATGCGTGGCTGAGGTAGTGCGAGAAAATTTGTGGAGTCACAGAGTGCATTGAGGCACAAAAGTTATCCTTCGTCACCTTCCTACTGGTGGGGGATGCTAAGTATTGGTGTGTGGGAATGCAGCAGCCGATGCGGACCCGGGCAGAAGAGATCACTTGGACTTCCTTCAAGACCAGATTCCTGGAGAAATATTTTGCCGACTCTGCCAAACATGACAAAAAAGCTGAATTCCTAACATTCCAACAGGGGAACCTGACTATGTAGGCATACACAGACAGGTTTGAATATCTAGCGAGGTTCTATTCACCCGCGGTCACCGAGGAATGGAGGTGCAAGAAATATGAGGGTAGGCTGAAACATGAGCTGCGACGGTTCATAGTACCACTCCGGATCTGGGAGTTTCCCATCTTGGTGGAGCAGACCAAGGCGGTTGAGCAGCTGGAGACAAGGTCTAGTAGAGGGGCACGATCATAGAAGACTACTACAGACACTTGCCAACAGAAGAAACAATATAACAGACCACCATCTTCGTCTAGGAAACTACAGTGTTTCGGGTTTGCTGAAGAGCATCTGAGGAGGGATTGCCCAAAACCCTCTAGCAGCTCTAGAGGAGGCCCTAGCACTGGCAACTGCTACGTGTGCGACCAGACGGAACACTATGCCCGATATTGCCCCAACAAGAAACCAGCTGGAGGTGTGCGAGCCAAGAAACCAGTTGGAGATAGGCCTAGAGCCACAGGGCGTGTATTTGCACTTACGACCATCGAGGCGACTCAGTCAAGTAACCTGGTGCAGAATACTTGCTTACTTTTTGGTAACAGTGTGGTTGTGCTGTATGACTCAGGAGCTACCCATTCATTTGTATCCAATGAATGTGTGAGGAGGCTCAGACTTATGATGCGAGAGTTGGGGTGCACGTTAATAGTCGTAACACCGGCATCTGGCGAGGTATCCATCAGCTCTGTTTGTGTGGGATGCCCTATGGAGGTGGCAGACCGCGAGTTCAAGGTGAATCTCATCTGCTTGCCAATGGAGGGCTTGTACGTGATTCTGGGAATGGACTGGCTATCAAGCAACCATGTTGTCATCGATTGCGGATGGCGCAGAGTAATGTTCTCGGATGCAGTAGGTTTGGAGCTTATATCGTCTAATCAGGCAGTGAAGGAGATTGAAGTTGGAGCTACTTGTTTCATGATAGTGGCTCAAATATAGAAGAGGAGCACCACAGAGAAAATTAGTATGATTCCAGTAGTTTAGGAGTATGCATATATGTTCACAAATGAGATACTGGAATTGCCACCGAGTAGGGATGTGGATTTCACCATTGATCTCATCCTTGGAGTTGGCCCAGTATCTATGGCATCGTATCGGATGGCGCAAGCTGAGTTGGCAGATTTGAAGAAGCAGATTAAAGACCTGTTTGAGAAGAAGTTTATCAGACCGAGTGCATCACCATGGGCAGCACCTGTATTGCTAATGAAGAAAAAGGATGGTAGCTCCAGACTGTGCGTTGACTACCGGTAGTTGAATAAGTTAACAATAAAGAATAAATACCCACTATCGAGGATTGATGATTTACTCGATCAACTGATGGGAGTCCGAGTGTTCTCTAAAATTGACTTGAGGTTTCGATATCATCAGATCTTGGTCAAGTTTGAGGATGTGCAGAAGACAACTTTTAGGTCATGTTACGTACATTATGAGTATGTGGTGATGCCATTTGGGGTGACAAATGCTCCTGCGATCTTTATGGATTACATGAACAAGATTTTCTGACCGTACCTGGATCAATTTGTCGTTGTATTCATTGACGACATACTGATATATTCTCAAAGTCGGAAAGAACATGTAGACATTTGAGAGTGGTACTGGGAATTCTCTAAGAGCATCAACTTTATGGAAAGTTGTCAAAGTGTGAGTTATGGCTGGATGAGGTACAGTTCTTAGGCCATGTAATCTCAGCCCAAGGAATAATAGTGGATCCAACTAAGATTGCCACAGTGGTGGAGTGGGAGAGATCGCAGACAGTTACAAAGGTGAGAAGCTTCTTGGGTCTAACAGGTTACTACAGCAGATTTGTGGAGCGCTTCTCCAAGAGGGTGAGTCTGTTGACACATCTCACTAGGAAGGATCAACCTTTCGCTTGGACTGATGAATGTGAATCTTGCTTCGAGGATATGAAAAGAATATTGACTACCGCACCAGTATTGGCTATCCCTGACACGACCAAAATGTTTGAGGTGTACTGTGATGCCTCGTATCAAGGGCTGGGTTGTGTGCTAATGCAAGATAAATGACCTATGGCCTATACGTCCAGATAGTTGAAAGTGCATGAGAAAAATTATCTGACGCACGACTTGGAGTTAGCGGTAGTGGTATTTGCCCTCAAGACTTGGAGGTATTATTTATATGGTTCACAATTTCAGGTATTCAACGATCATAAGAGTTTGAAATAATTGTTCAATCAGAAAGAGCTGAATGTGAGGTAGAGGCGTTGAATGGAGTATTTAAAAGACTATGACTTCGAGCTTTTATACCATCCTGGAAAAGATAATGTCGTTGCAGACGCTCTAAGTAGGAAGAGGGTTCATATGTCAACCATGATGATGAAGGAACTAGAGCTAATAGAGAACTTGCGGGATATGAATCTGGGATTGAATATGGGTGAAGGTAGTATACGGTGTAGCATGCTGAGAATCACCAATGAGTTCCTATACGAGGTTCGGGTGGAACAAGGTAATGATCAGGAACTGCAGCAAATCAATGGTGAGTTGGGCACACCGAAAAGAAAAGACTTCAGGATGGGCAAAGATGGCAAAGGTCTGTGTACCCATGAGTCCGGTATTAAGGAAGATGCTCTTGGAGGAAGGGCATAAGAGTCATCTTAGCATACATCCAGGTATGACTAAGATGTATAAAGATTTGAAGGCAACCTTTTGGTGGACTGGTATGAAGACGAATGTGGCAGATTATGTGGCATCATGTTTAGTATGCCAGAAGGCGAAGATTGAACACCAGAGGCTGGGTGGTACGTTAGAGCCTCTTGGCATTCCTCAGTGGAAATAGGACAACATTTCCATGGACTTTGTTATACACTTGCCGCGGTCTGTGAGGGGGCATGACTCAATCTAGGTTATAGTAGACAGATTGACGAAGTGTGCTCACTTCTTGCCAATTAATCAGAAGATGTCTATAGACAAATTGGCAGAGTTGTATGTCCGAGAAGTGGTTAGACTGGGGTGCCTGCGAGTATTGTATCAGATAGGGACCCGAGGTTCACATTGAGGTTTTGAAAGTCATTGCAGGAGGCCTTGGGCACTCAGCTAAGAATGAGCTCATCATATAATCCTCAGACCAATGGGTAGTTTGAGAGAACTATACAATCGTTGGAGGATCTGCTAAGAACTTGTGTTTTGGACCACTTGGGTACTTGGAGTGATATGCTACCTTTGGTGGAATTTACTTATAATAACAACTATCATTCCAATATTGGAATGGCACCATACGAGGCATTGTATGACAGGAGATGCCGAACACAATTATGTTGGCAGCTAGATGGAGAGTCAATAGTGCTTGGACCAGAATTTTTGCAGTAGACCACTGAGAAGGTGAGGGTGATACATGATCGGATGCGGGCAACTCAGAGTTGGCATAAATTCTACGTAGATAAGAGGAGAAGGCCACTTAAATTTGAGGCAGGTGACCACGTGTTCCTTAGGGTAACTCCTACGACAGGTATTGGGAGAACACTTAAGTCGAGGAAGTTGACTCATTGATTCGTTGGTCCGTATCAGATGACGAGGCAGATTGGACCAGCAGCTTATGAGAAAGTATGTTGCGTGTAACATCCCTAAGGAATATTACATTTAAATAAATATAATCAAATAAATAAATAAAATTATTAACTGTCAAAGCTCATTTATAACAGTACATTCCCAAAAACGCAAGAAAATTAAAAGAATGGAATCACATACGTTACAAATATTCACGATTAAAATTCATTACAATCATAAAATAACTAACATGGCATATTGTCGCAAATACATGGAAACTATCAAAATATTAAAAAAAATATATTCAAAGTCCCCATGTAATCCCGCTCTCCGAAGTCAAGCATCTCCTGGCTCACCTACTAAATCATCGCCACACACAAACAAATAGGGTGAGCTATGCACATATATATAAAATAAATATGACACCTATCCCAAAGAAAATAAATCTTACATAATCATTTTATTCTTTCAAATTACCCATCCCTAATCTCATAGTCCTTCATGAGTCATATACATGAATCTACGTCTTGGGTGATGTGACCCCAACAAGCCCAAGCTCAAGTGCATCAACAAGCCCAAGCCCACATCAAGGCCCAATCACTAAAAGCATGATGAGAAAGATTCACATGGGCCTCTCACAAGATGATCAAGTCAATCATGGACTTTTTAGTGGGCCATTGTTTAGGCCTTGTTTTTCTAAAATAATAAGTCAAACAATGTGTAGTTGAAATGATAAAATTGGCCTTCCTACTCCTCATCGATCTTGCATCCCATCTAGCCAAGTCCACACTCCACCCATGTGCCTCCTTCATCCAAGGGCTAAGAAAGTGTCTTCTTTTCCAAGTCTTCATCCAAAGGCTAGGAAGATGCCTCCTTCTCCAAGCCACCATCTAAGGGTGATGATTAAATCTTCTCCTTCAAACTTGATCTAAGGGCCAAGAATTAGTCTAGCTTTTAGGCTCACATATAAAAGCCAAAAGTAGACCATTTGTACATTATAACTCTTGAAATTTGTAATAGAATATTTGTGTTGAGATCACTCCACTCTTCTATTATTTTGAGAGCATACATCACCACTGCAATAAAGGCTTTTAGCCCCAGTTATTTTCGTAATTCTGCCTCAGTTTTAGAACCGAGGCATATTGGGGTGAGGCCAAAAGGGGAGGCCTCTTGGCCTCGGTTATCACCCGAGGCCATAGAGTCGTTTTCTGCCTCGGTTGCAGTGGGACCCGAGGCCATCGAGTCGTTTTCTTTTTGCGCTTGGAACGACAATGTGTCACGGTAGTGCTAGGTTCTGGTCTGGTTTTCTTTGCAAATCTCTCATGGTGCCTACAGCACGAGGAGGTGTTGTTCTTTCGCCTCTATGGAAGTGTCTCCATTTGTGTCGAGCTGCAACTTTGACGACTGCGTGGTTACCGACATCGTAGTGGTGGGGTTTCGCGGTGCGTTCGCTGTAACGGTGGTGACCGGTGGTGCTGCTACTTGCCATCGGTAATGGGAGGCGTGCTGCTCCTTTCTTCTTCCTTAGTAGAGGCGTCACAACAGTAGCAATGGTGGTCTTTCTTCCTGTAGCGGTGGCTCACGCAGAGTTCGCATTTTGCGATTTTGTTCGCGTCTCCGGCGAGGGTATTGTGCTGGTTGGGCCGTTTCTCAAGAGTTTGCTGCAACTCGCCAGTGGTGGTTCTCGTTTTCGCATGGTGGAGGCGTCCTCGTCTTCGTTTTCGCGCAGCAACTTTCAGAGAGAGAGAGAGAGAGGAGAACCGCAGCAGCTTGCAGAGAGAGAGAGAGAGAAAGAGAGGAGAAATGGGCAGCGCGGGGAAGGAGAAAAGGGGTTCGCGAGTTTTGTGCCCTAATTAAACTATATGGCCTCGGTTCAATTAATAATCGAGGCATATAACCCTATTTGGCCCCGGTTCAGTGCCACCCGAGACCAAAGATGTTACGGCTACTACATTTTTGAAATAACTAGCCACGTTTTTGGCTTCGGGTCTATGCAACCGAAGCATATGAGCCACTTTTGGCACCGATTTTTTTTGAACCGAAGCATATAATCCTTTTTTGCTTCGGGTTTTAGCTGAACCGAGGCATAAAAGTTGTCTAAAATTGTAAAAATGCCACCGCGCCATTATATGTTTTGGTTCTTGCCAACCGAGGCATATAAGGCGCGGTAAAAAGCAAAATTTGCACTAGTGCATGACTAACCTTCTCCTTCATCTCCTCTAGCCACCTTCCATACCATAGCTCCACTTCTACTCTTCATCTTCACCAAAAAAAACCTCCATTGCCTAGAGCTCTTCTTGCTTTTATCTTCATTTCCGCTACATTTCATCTATTTTTTGGTGTCTTCGGTGGATCTCCTTCCTCTCCTACACCAAGGACGTCCATCAATTGGTATCTAGAGCCATCCAAGCCTTTGGTGCATCCATCCTCTTGGTTTGGGTAAGGTTCTTGGTCCATACTTGTCTCATGTTTCAATTTCCGTTTTGTCTCTTTTCTCCACTGTTTTCTTCAATTTTTCTGCTGTTTTTTCATGTTCTTGTTGCTCTCCACCGTTTGACATTAAGGCTACATGAATCTCCATTGATTCATCTTGTACTCCTTGCTTCATTGGTGCAAATCTGTTTTAGGTTCCATTTTCGCTTTCCTCTTTTCTTCCTTGCTATTTTTCTTCATTTTAATTGGTGTATCTTTTAATTTTTAGTTCCTTATGTTGTATTTTGTCTTAAGTCATGTTTTAGCACTTTCATACATCTTAATTTTCGTTCATATGGCACTTGCTTGATGAGAACCAAGTCCTACATCACACAAAATGAGCTATGAACTTCAAGTGATGCTTGTGGATGTGTAAGGCAATGGTCTCACTGTTTTTTGTCAATTTCACCGATTGGATTGTGATTTTGAGTGTTTAAGATGTTCTTTTATGCTTCATACTTAATTTTAGATCACAATCAAGTTCATTAATCTTGAATTTTCATAGAACATCTTACAATTTCCGTGAGCAATTCTGCTTCAGTCTGTTTCTCTAGTTTTCACTACACGTACACCTACTATTTGAGATTTTCATGACTCATTGCCTGGTCCAAATTTTAATCTGAATTTTTCCTCATTTAGCTAACATCCAGACGAAAAATACAAAAAAAGAATCATTCAAAAATGTTGAGTACAAAAAAAATGAAAAATCAGCGAAGTTGAGGCAAATTTTCACGTTTTCTGGCGCAATGGTCTCGGGAATTTTATGTTTTATTGCTGTTTTGTGCGTTTTGTGGTTATTCTAATTGATTCCTTGATTGTGTACTCTATATTGGCTTGAGTTTGCCTTCAATAGAAGTGGAATTTATTCCCTCAATTTGGCACAAAATTGCAATGAGTACAGTGGCTGTTTCTGAGCACTTTTTCTTCTCTGTTTTCAATTTTTTTCATCTATTCTAATGCATTTCTAGGTTCCTTTTTGTGGTGCTTGCCTTTCTTTCCAGTCTTTAATTTCTTTCTTGTCACTTCTTGAATCTCCTTTTATTCATGTTTCATTTCAATTCTCTTTTGGTTTAACATTTCTAATTAGCTTTTCTTGCTTTCTCCTTTGTTTGGGTTCATATACTTGACTCTTGGTTATTGGTTGTGATTGATGATGCTAGGAAGTTTAGAATGGTTTTTATGATTTGGTAGCATCTTAGGTGGTGGATATTGAAGTAGAATTTTAGGTATTGTGCTTATCCTTCTCCTTACATATTGAGAGTTTTGGACCTATTCATTTGAGAGTGTGTGTTCTAACTCCATTGCTTGGTATAGTTTTCTTGCTGTTTTGTTTTTTGGTGCACGTTTGGTGGCTGTTTTGGCCTTAAAACCAAGGCTATAGTTGTTGTTTTTCACTTCCTTTTGGTGGCTTAAGGTGCTTACAAGTGCCTTACTTGGTGGTTGTCTTTGTTCAAATCCAAAGGAGGCCACAAGCCAAGCTCTTGGCTCTTGATTTTGTGCAAATTGGCAGCACATTTGGAGTTGCATCATTTCATATTTTTTTGGCTTTATTTCTTTGTACTTTGTACTTCTTTTTGGCAAATCTTATTTGGTACCATTTTGAAGCCTTCTTGATTGTGAAATTGCATCTTTTGAGCATCAAAATTTGAGATATTAAGTGGCTTGAGGTTGCTTCATTTTGAGTACCAAATTAGTGAACCAAAATTGCTTTCAAGTTCTCAATTGTATCCATGGCCTACTTAGGTGTCTTGGGGAACCAAAGGTGTTCAATCCCATCTCCTAAGTAGAACCTTTTTCATATTATAGTGCAACGTTTTAGTAAGTGAGTGTGTTGAAAGTTCTAAGTGCTTTCTCACCTTGCTTTTAGGCCGCATAG
>Ga0209589_1008832_pt1 | contig 15564 bp, 10 predicted proteins | sample CowpeawhiteBW_FD_187525 | JGI IMG/M metagenome (GOLD analysis project Ga0209589, IMG submission 187525) | Root nodule microbial communities of legume samples collected from California USA - Cow pea white BW (SPAdes) (version 2) | ecosystem: Host-associated > Plants > Roots > Nodule | place: USA... | reverse complement strand
TAAAGATTTTATTAAAAAAGAAAAAAGAAAAGGAAAAAAAAAAAAACAAAAGGCAAGATGATAAGTAGATGTCAACTGCCCAAGTTCCTGATCATTACCAAAACAAACAAAAAATATATTAACTAAGAGAAGCAACGGAACATAATGAAAAAGAATTTCTACTTCTCATTCCGCGAAAAGAAAACCAACTTCATAGAGATATTCATATATTTTTTAACTATGCATTGACAAAAAGGGAAAGGCTTTTGTTCTCGTTGGAAAGTCTTTTCTGGGCAAATCTAATGTTACCCTGTGTAACTTCATTCATAAGCAAGAGATGAAACCCCTCGGATAATTGAGAACTTTAGAATTGTGTACCCATTTGAATATTTCATATCTGTTAACTGGTACCCACTACTAATAGTATTTTTTGGTTTTAGATTTCCTCTGAGAACAAGAAAACCATGGTTTGGAAAAAAGCTATAAAAGACGAGCTTTTTCTCAAACGGTAGTTTTCAATTTGGCAGCTATTCAAGGCCAACACACAAGTGGCTAAAACACTTTAGTTTATTATTCCTTCAGACAGACAACATAACTAATGAAGAAGCTATAGTGAATGAAAACTCTTGTCCGGCATTTGCACACAAAATCATCAATACAATAGGAAGTTAAACTTTCAGAGAACAACTTCAATATTCTACCTACCTGGAGCCACTAAAATAGAAGAAAACCTAGTAGTGTTCTATCTTGCATAAGAAAAAAATCAAAATCAATTTAGAATATCCTCGTAATACTATCTCATATAAGAGGTCACTTCAAAAAAGCATAAACAAACAAACATCCAAACAAACTAGACATTGCACTTTTCTTTTCACGCGATAACTCTAAACAAAATGATATGGAATTCCACCATTTCACCAGAAGTATCCTCGCACAAGCTGGCTTCCTTATAAAGAACTCCCAAATCTAACGCGGAATTTCACATAACTGGAGAGGACAATCTCCTACCAAAACTTTTCAGTCCTAAATTACAATCAGTTTCAGCATCTAAGAGATAGACAATCCACAGATTGAGGACATAGATGCTCCACGATAAAGGATCTAGAGCTTAGCTGAGAAAAACGGGATGATCAAAATCAAATTTAGATATTATAGATGAACTAAAGCTACCTCTGAACAATGAAAAAATCTATTCTTTTTTAAGATCACAAAACATCCAACTCATCTACACAATGGGTGAAAAAAATATTACACGCCAGAAAGGGAATTCTGAGCCGTTACTTCAATTGACACTGAACATAACCAATGATGAATGCTAATATAGTTTAACTTTGCTTTGATTTCTCATGCAAGTTAGAGGATCCATCGCCTAAAAGGAAAAGAAAGAAAACACTCAGATCAGCCAACCCCCTATCACTAATTGCATTTCAAGCTATTCCTCCAAAATTACCAAAATCATAACACACAAGTCAAGTATAATTATGCAGAAACTTCAGCATCAATGTAAGAATAATGAGGACAGAAGCTTACCAAAATCAGTACTACCTTACAAGTTGTTAGCTTGCTTAAACTACATATACAAAAATATAATAAAAATAATAACAATGACAATGATCTGCCCCAAAAGCCTGCAATACAACAACAAATTTAAAAACTTCGACAAAAAAAACATCAACTTGTTTAAAAATAGCGAAGACCCATACTCCATTAACGGAGTTCCTTCAAACCCATCTTCTAATTTTCCATCCCCTCCTCCCCAGTAAGAAATTTGTTTAACAAAAAATGTATAAAAATAAAAAATTCACCTTCGAAATTGAAGCAGAGGAAAATGAAAAAGAGAAGCGCTTCTGGAGAAGAATAAAGAAGCGCTTCTGTTCTACATGGCGGCGTTGTTCATTTGTTGGGAACTGAAAGTGGATAGTACAATGCGGAAAACTAGCTTTTCTTTTTTCTTCAGTTGCAGTGACAAAACAAATACACTATCTTGTACGATTGGAATCAGCAATACGACGTCGCGCTGATTTTACTTTTCTGTTAAAATTTAATTTAATTTATTTGTGGATAATCGGGTTAATAGTGTATTGAAGGTTGTTAATATTAGTGAACTATTTAAAATTTGTTTGAGTAGTAGTTAATATTTTTGAGTGAATAATTTATTCAACATCATAAATATTTCTATATTTTATATTTACTATAATAAATTACAGTATTGATATAATAATTTAATTTTATTACTGTTATTTAAATTCTGTTAATGATTAATATAATTAAATTTGTGTTTATATTCTGTTAATGATTAATTAGTTATTATATACACTAAGTTAAGTATTATTTTATAAACTAAATATGCATAATATCAATATTATCTGTATAAATCATAAAAAGTCTATAATTAGTTTGTTATTAAAAATTTAAATTGGTATTTAATATTAACTATCTATGAACATTTTAACTACTTACTGATTAAAATTTTAATAACCATAGCTAATATAAATATTAGATGCCAATTTAAACTCTAATTCACAAGTCAGTGATGAAATTTTATTAGTAATAGCTATTATTTTAAATATCAAAATTTTTAGCTTATAAATAATATTTAACTAAGCCAATAGAAAACTAATATTTTTTTTATCTCTAAATTAATTATTATTTATTGATTTTTTATAGTGTATTAATATTAAGTTCTTAAAATTATTAATATATTTAATATTAATATTAATATTAAATATATTAATTTCACCAATACTTATCAACTATAAATAAACATTATTAAAATTATATTTTTTTACCGTAAAAATCAGATATATTAATATTTATTGTTATAAAATAACTATGTATCTAATTTTTTTAGAATAAATATATAAAATTTATATAAAAAACAGTACTTTTTTATTAAATTTTTAACTATTTATCACATTTATAATCTAATAAATAAGATTAACGTTATATTTTTTTTCTACGATATTTTATTTTAACTCGAAATTTTATATTTTCAAATGATTTTGATGAAAAACTTAACCAAAAAAGTTAATTTAGTCTTTTATGAAATAATAAAAATGCTAATAAATTAAAAATTCAAATCGCGTGGTTCAATATACTATATCAGAAAACAGTCTCTTATTCTCTTTGGAAGAAAAGGCCTAAATGAAAGAAAGTGATTTGACAAAAATCATAAAATAAATTATTTCGCCATCGTCTACAACTTTTATGGTTGCAGAATCATTTATTTTATTGCGATTTTTAATCAAATGGAGTATGTATTAAAATCTATTGATAATATGGTGATGGTTCGGCATTTCATAAAATTAAAATTTCAACTGAAAACAACAATAAATACACTTATAATTGTAATTCAGAAAAAAAAACAATGAATTTCAAAATTTAAAAAAAATATAAATTAAGAATGATAATTGATAAGTGTAATTAATTGAAAGTAAACCAGTTAAAAATTAAACGTTTTAATAAAATAGATAAAAGTTGGTTTTGCAGAAAAAAATTAAGGATAGGAGTAAATTATGCAGATTGTTATAAGTTAAATTACACCAATTATTTAAAAATTTGTACAATGCTTCAATCAACAAAGAGATATAGAATATTATGTTTTAACAATTCTTTGATCAACAAAATATATGTTAAATTATATGATGCCAGTACTTAATAAAAATACTAAGAAATCAAAACATATAGAAGATATAAGTTTGAGTTTATATCTATTTCTTAAGTATTATGAAGTGGTTGTGATTCTAATGACTCATTTTATCTTCTGTTAGGATATTATCTTTTCATCCTTATTTTTTTTAAAGGATATATAAAATAAAAAGTTTAGTACTCTTGTTAAATTTTATCTCTAATTTAACATTCTCGCCACATGTAAAATTTATGCCTCGTTTCTATTTTTACAGCGGAAGAAGTAAGTATATATATATATATATATATATATATATTATATATATATAATAAAACATTTTTATTAAAAAATTAAACAAAAAAGCTTTGTATCAAATAATAATTATATGTAATGGAAATTTCAAAAAATTACAACATCTATTGTTTTTAATGCGGAGAGAATAAATACTTGTAGGGTTTAAGAAAATTTTGTGAATTTCAAATGAGTTGAAGGTTAAAAGAGAAAATCGATGTAAACATCTAGTAAGATAAGAGTTATTCAAATAAAAAAGAAGAAGATAAGAGTTATTCAAATAAAAATAAAAAAGTAAGAATCAAATAGAAATAAGTATGTTATGCTGATTAATATTATACACTCAAAATTAAAATAAAATTGTAAAAAAAAAAAAGGACTTGATATTTGCATTTTTTGAGATGCAATACATTATTTGAAAATAATCACAAAAAGGTTTGTTAGGTTATCTAATAAAGTAAAAATGTTTTAATTTTTAAATGATATATGGAAACGGTAACGTACATATATATATATATATATATATATATATATATATATATATATATATATATGAACTCATACTCATTTTAAAAAATTGGGCATTGTTCATACAAATACATGTACTTAGTCAATCAATGATTTATTATTAAAATAAAGACAAATTTAGATAATGTTCGCAAAAATATATTTACTCTAACAAATTAAATAAAAAAAATTACATTTTATAATATAAGTAATGATTTTTTTAATTAAAAATTTCAACATATAAAAAATATAAAGTAAAAGGAAATGGTTAAAAAAATTTGATGAAAAAGAAAATATTATTTTATAATATTCAATTGGTGAGATTTAAACAGTATATAAATTATATTTTTCTCTCCAAATTTCAATATTGTCAAAATGAGATAAAAGAACTATATTTAATGATCCTTAGACTCCTTACAACTTGTAATTTTTTTAATTGAAAAAAGAAAAGAAAAGAACTTTCCTTTTCTTCTACTTTTTCATATATAGTGTAAATATTCACTGTCAATATCATGATAGACTTCTATACGTACACTAAACAAGCACAAGTAATGAAATCAAAAGTTGTAAAACCCTAATCTTGGCTGCATGATGATAACTTCAAACTAATATTTGTTTTTTAAATCTAATCTATCTTTATAAATAACATCGACAACCATTGTTAGAACTAAACTTAGGCACATGATATGTAGACACAAAGATTGTTAAAAATGGCAATCCAACTAATAGTACAGTTCGCACCAGATCATGGTAGTTTGCTTGACAAAACAAGAAACTTGACGAGAATATAATAACCTCGTTCCTTGTGTCTCATGTGTCTCAAATAACATAGTTTCTTTAATAATCCGTTCCCACGCGAGACAAGGTACCATCATGTTTTCCAATACTCCAACAACTGTTGTGGTCGGAAGAGACTCCACCGTGATCGCAGTTAGCGGAGGTCGACATAGCAATGGTGCTGTCAAATGGGCTGTGGAACACCTCCTAAAGAAGAACTCCTCATGCATTCTTCTTCATGTTCGAACTAAGACCATGCTTACACGTAGGTACCTTCTCCTCAGTCTTTTAAATTTTTCAACCTTAGAAAATATACATTTTGCATGTGATGGATCTTTCGAAAAAGAATGACCGGAGAGAATTAACATTAATTCGACAAAGTCTAACACATACATAAAGGATCGATACTACCTCAAATCCAGAACATTATATTTATGAGTTTTTTTGTTGTGCTGTTCAAATTTTTCATTTTTATTCAATATAGAATTTAGATTCACATTTAAATTTTTTAAGAGTCTTTCTCAACCATAAATCTCTTCACATCTTACTTTACGTGATGAGTATTTCAAAAAAGAATAACCAAGAAAAATTAACATCAATTTGACAAAGTCTAACACATATACACACACTACCTCAAACACAAAACTTTTAAGACAATAATGAATTTTCTTATTATAGTATTCAAATTTTTCAAATTTACTCTATGTAAGACTTAAATTTACATCTAAGTTTTCTTTGAGTCTCTTTTTCAAGTATGATTTTCTTTGTATTTTCCTTTGGAGCGAAACCACATCAAATCATTAAGTATCCCTTTAGAGGATAAGCACATAAATTCAACTCTCAACATATTTTTCTTTCTTCTTCTCTTTTTGACTCTCTCAATTTAAACAAAAGGGTTTCTTTATATATAAAAGTTAAACAACAACTATGTACCATGACTTTTCAAATTTGGTTTGTGCAGCTGAAAATAATAATGATGCACCCAAAAATGGACGTCCACCAAATGAAGAAGAATTGCACCAATTCTTTCTTCCCTTTAGAGGATTTTGTGCCAGAAAAGGGGTGTGTAATGTATTCCAGTGTATCTTAAATCAAATTTTAAATTCTTATGTGTGTATCATAACTGAAAATTTGCTACCACAATAATAATAATAATTATTATGGATGTTGATAATTTCAGATATCAACAAAGGAATTGGTCTTGCACGACCTTGATGTTACAAGTGCACTCATTGCTTTCGTTGTTGACAATTGTATAAGCACCCTTGTTGTTGGTGCTGCTACTTCTTCCTGGGGTTCTATTCTAAGGTAATTTATTCTCTCACATGTTAATATTAGCAATTTTGTATTGAGTTTTAATGAATGGTTTTTGTGTGGTTTATTATAGGAGATTTAACAAAGATGATGTGTCAGCTAGTTTAGCAAAATCCTTACCAGACACATGCAGTTTATATGTTATCTCAAAAGGAAAAGTACAACATATTCGACCATCAGGTCATCATCATCCTCATCATAATCATCAAAATGTTGAAGCCACACCAGCTAAATCTATAAAAGACATAGTCAATTTCTTAGAAAGTGATCCATTGGATCAACCACACAAAGATCTCACCAATAACCAGATAGCTTTTGAAGATATAGAGAGGTACATGCTTTCAATCTTAAATCATAATTCAATCTATTATTTTGCCAAATGGTGACACTTTCATTTCTCAAGTTATTCCAAGCTTTATGACTTTATTACAGGTATTAATTTGTTTGTGTTCTCGCTTGAATATGCAGGAAACTAATCAAAGATGTAGTGAAACACCAATCTAATAAACTTTGGGAATATTTACATGAAGAAACAAATTCACCAAAAAGTCCAATTGAGTACCCTTCATCACAAAATTCATCTGCAAATAATACTCCTGGAAATAGTGACAGCACGGGGCAATCACTTGGTCCTCCTTTGATTAATAAGTTACATGAAAACCAAAAAGTTGTGGTAAACCATTCTAGGACCAATTCACACCATTGTGGGACCAATTCACACCATTCTATTAGGCCAATTTCATACCATTCTAGGACCAGTTCACACCATTGTGGGAACAATTCTTCTCTAAAAGATCAAGTAAGTGTTTTATTACAAAGAAGGAAAATGTTACTTTTTCACATAGTTTAGCATTCAAGAAAGTTAAAAAAAAAACGTATGTGTATTTCACAATCATAATAAGAACCAAGTTTGCTTGCACATGTATCACTTTCAAAACATAATACATGATATAAAGCTTGAGGTTAGATTAACTTAACCTATATGCTTTACTCCCTACTTTGATCATTTGAAATTAGGTGAAATTTTTAAGCATAATTGACAAAAACTACATATCTTTTTCAAATTGCAGGTGAGCTTTGATATGCAAATGAGGAAATTGAAATTAGAACTACAAAAAACTGCAGAGATGTATGGTATGGCTTGCAAAGAAGCTGTTCTAGCTACACAGAAGGTAAATTCATGTTATAACTTTTGTTTAATGGAATGACACATTATTACAGTATTTGTAACCGTATATGGTTTTAGTTATTGCTTATTAAACATGTTATTAACTATTTCTTTTTGTCAATTTTAAAACACAACTACTTTTCATATACAAACTATACACATGTAGTTTGAGATCATGTAAAATTTGAATTTCTGATGAATTTGTCTGTGTTGTTCCTCTGGTGTGATTTCGAATACTCTGATGGTCACTGATTTTGAATTTTTAAAATACCAATATAATATATTTTTAATATTCAGTAGAGTATAGTGCAGAAAAACTTATTAGAGAATCTGAATTTCTTCTCATAATCCATTGTTGTTTATAATAATAAAAAAAACTGTCCAATCAGGCAGTGGAGATTGAAAAGTATAGGCAAGAGAAAGAACGTGATATGGAGGAAGCAAAGCTTGCTCAAACGAAAATGACTATGGAGTCAACACAAATGTCAAAACACTTGGTAAAAACGGAGTCTCAAAAGAGAAGGGAAGTTGAATTGAAATCCAAACATGAGGAAGGAGATACGATTAAAGCATTGCAGGAAGTTATATATAACAATATTCCCTACAGAAAATATACAATTGAAGATATTGATGCTGCAACAAATAAATTCGACAATGCTTTAAAAATTGGTGAAGGTGGATATGGTCCTGTCTTTAAAGGAGTTCTTGATCACACAACTGTTGCTATTAAGGCTATGAAACCAGATTTAGCATATGCAGAAAAACAATTTCAACAAGAGGTAAAATTGTAGTTTTCTTTTAATAAGATGATGTTTGCTTAAAGCATGTTACTAGTATTTAACATGAATGGTTTTCATGCAGGTCATTGTTTTAAGCACCATAAGACATCCAAACATGGTGCTTCTCTTAGGAGCATGTCCAGAGTTTGGGGTTCTTGTGTACGAGTATATGGTAAATGGAAGCTTAGAAGATCGTCTACTTCAAAGAGATAACAGTCCTCCAATTCCATGGAAAACGCGTTTCAAAATAGCATCTGAGATCGCCACCGGTCTTCTTTTTCTTCATCAGACAAAGCCAGAACCCTTGGTGCATCGGGACTTGAAACCAGCAAACATTCTCTTAGATAAGAACTATGTGAGCAAGATTAGTGATGTTGGTCTGGCACGACTTGTTCCTCCTTCGATGGCTAATCAAACCACACAATATCGTTTAACTGGTGCAGCTGGAACATTTTGTTATATCGATCCTGAGTATCAACAAACAGGATTGTTGGGTGTGAAATCAGACGTATATTCATTAGGAGTGGTGTTGCTACAAATCATTACAGCAAAATCTCCAATGGGTTTGTCACACTTGGTTGAAAAGGCTCTTATGTCAAATACTTTAAGTGAGGTGCTTGATCCAAGTGTTAAAGACTGGCCAATAGAAGAAACTTCATCATTCGCTAAGTTGGCCTTAAAGTGTTGCGAGTTAAGAAAACGTGATAGACCAGACCTTGGCACTGTTGTCTTGCCAGAGTTAAACAGAATATCAAGGTTGTGGGACGATGAAAACATATATCCCCTAAGACATCACATGGCTTGAGACCATCTTCATCCTACCCAATCTCCAATAGCAATCCAAGTATTGTTTTCTTGTAAAAAATTGATCAGGTATTGTTAGAAGATTGGTAAAAAGATAACAACCTATGACTCAATGTTATATAAGAACATTTTTGCATTCTTAATATTTTTTCAATGAACTACATGCATAATATACTAGTTATTGAATTTTGATGTTATTATTGGTCTTTTTACTAATATGGGACAATTTAACACCGAAATATAAGTCACGTCAATGTAACACATCCATAATTAAACTGACACGATTTCTTTGTTTTGAAGTTATATCACATTGGTAAAACTTTAATGTTTCATTGATCTCTGGCAATTTAACATTGAAATTACCAATCTCGCACAATTTTTAAAAAAATTTCAACTTGAAGTAAGTCGTGTAAACGTGATATGACTTTAATACAAGAAGTTGTGTTAATGTAGTATGACTTTACCATAATCAAATTTAAGTCGTGTCATGTTGGCATAACTTCTTTGTATTGAAATTGTGTCACATTGGTGCAATACAACTTCTTTGTATTGAAGTCGTGGTACGTTGACATTACTTACCTTAAGTTGTAACCAAATTGGTAATTTTAGTGTTAAACTACCCTATATCATGCCTATTTAATACGCGAGTCGGGTTAGCCAATTGAACTTATTGGGTTGATAATTAAGATGTACTCAAGCGTATTTAATATGTGAGTTGGGTTAGCTACTCAAATTTACTGTGATGTCAAGTCGGTTGTACTTAAGTATATTTAATATGTTAGTGGGGTTAGCCATTCAAATTTATTATGTCGTCTAGTAGGTTATAGTCAGACATATTTAATGTGTGAATATTTTTCAATCTTTGGCACTTTTATACATGTTTATACCCATATATATATATATATATATATATATATATATATATATATATATATATATATATATATATATATATATATATATATATATATAAATTTGTGGATATTTTTCAATCGTTAGCACTTTTAGACTCTTTTGTATGCATATGTAATTCAATTTGTGGATATTTTTCAATTCTTAGCACTTTTAAACGCTTTGATACTTACTTAGATATCTTCCAATCCTTTAATTCCTTTCAATCCTTGAATAGATTTCAATCCTTAGCGCTTTTAAACGCTTTGATACTCAAATATCATTCAATTTTCAAATATATTTCAATCTTTAGCACTTTTAGACGCTTTGGTATTCAAATATCTTTCAATCCTTAATGCTTTTAAGTACTTAGCAAATGTGTTTAAATCCAATATACTACTAGCTTGTGGATGTGTTGCCATCCAAACTTAGTGGAAGTAGCTAACACATGGGTTGTCATTTGAGCCTAATTGAAGTAGTTTTAAGATGTGTGACATTCCATGTTCTTGACAATAATTTGCCATTAAGTTTTGAAGTGAATCCAATACGCGATAATCATCTCAATTTGGGGCCAATTTGCCTCCATGCTTATCTTTTATTGCATCACTAAGTTTGTGTCCAAATAGGTCTCCTTCGTGAAAGACATGTCATCTAATATGTGTATTGCATCATTGGTTACTCGATTCTTTGTAACTACTTCACTTACCCAAGCTTCTTCTCGTAGCTCATATATGAGGTTTATATTGACTTGTAGTCATCATCATGAACTTCATCAAAGCTTTGTTTTTACAAGAGGATTCTTCACACTCAACAAGGATCATGACATTTGCTCCATATGTGTGTAAGAAAGTTATTACTTTTGTCGGTGATCGGGACATGCACTGGTATCCCCATAATATAATTGGAATCTCACTAACCCATAAGTCTTTGACAACCAAGTTTTTTTTTTCAACACATTGAATATATCTTTGTTTAATGCTTTAGTTTGACCATTGATACGTGAATGCTTTATCGAACTCCATAAAATGTTTGAAGCCTTTATAATGATTTGTCAACCATTAAAGAATGACATTAATGGAGTAAATCATGTCTACATAAAACATTATCCTAAAAGAATTTTTACACTTGTTGTGGAGTGATAATTGATAAAGACATCCTTTATCGATTCAGTAAAATAATCAATTGCCACTATTAAATTTTTTAGCTGGTCTTTAGTGAGTTGGAACGATTTGAGTATATTTATTCCTCATGTAGTGAAAAACCAAAGAGTAACAATTATATGTAACTCCTTTGCAGAATAAAACAACACTTATGGAATTCGTGACATTTTTTAGTTAATTTATGAGCCTTTCTACTATCATCTATCTTGTCTATTCTGAATGATGTGTTGTTGATTGTTTATCCCCAAACAATCTCGAACCAAATCATTTTGTATATTATTGTTAGATGTTTTTTTGACCGTTCAATTTTGATTAATCTTGGACTTTATATTCATACAATAATTTTAAATATTTTTAGATAAAAGAGTAACATAAGAGGGTAAAGTGATTAGGAGGAACAAAACTATTATTCCAAATAAAATATTTTATTTGTAGAACGTGCCTCGTTATAAAAAAAACCTTTTTATAGTTTCATCATTTTATTATTTTTTTACGAATAGTTAATTGGAAAGTATGAAAAGTAATATAGTTTTAAAAGAATATAATTTTGTAGAAATAGTATTAAAAAATTACGGGACATTTACTTTTAACAATTACTTTATTATTTTAAAATAAAAAATAATTAAATTATTTATTTTATTGAATAAATAAGTTAATTTTATTTATTGCAAAATAAAATTGTCCAATTATATATATATATATATATATATATATATATATATATATATTAATAAACTTATGATTTTTAAGCATTTGACTAAACAAATAATTATTAAAATAAAAGTATTTCTCAAATTTATATTAAAGTTATAACTTGCATAAAAATAATTACAAAATAATTTTTTATTATTTTTAGTAATATTATAGTTAATGTTTGATAAAAAAACTATATTTATCGAGAAACATGGAAACAATTAATTAAAAAATGTACATCACTAATATATACTATATTATATTATATGAAAGCGAAAAATGATCAATTAAGCCCAATAATAAACACTTCATCTTAAGCCCAATAATAAACACTTCATCTTATGTCAATTTTATTTTATCTAAACCGAATTAATCTATTCAAACTTCTAAAATCCATTACTTTTAAAATATAATTGTTATAAGAATCTTTATAATAAAACTTGATGATATATTATTTTTATTTTATATATATATTAGTAAGAGGGTATGCCAATTTTATTTTATCTAAACTGAATTAATGTATTCAAACTTTTAAGATCCATTACTTTTAAAATATAATTGTTATAAGAATCTTTATGATAAAACTTGATGATATATTGTTTTTATTTTATATTTTTATTATTGGATTTAGGGTCTAGGGTTTTACAAATTATAATAAAATATATTTAATTGGTATAATTAAATAACTACATAAAAACATATCTACCATGCACACTTTCAATAATACCTAAAATTAACTCTATATAATCTTTTTGACATTTTCTTATCTACAATCAAGTATATATTTTATTCTTTATTTTTTTTTACCAAACATTAAATCTTTCTTTTTCATTTTAACACATATTCGGTTGGTTCACGGAGAGAACGTATATAATGACTCTTAAACCCTAAAACCCCGCACGACACAAGCAACAGCAGAGACGAAGAGAAGAGCCATTTATCGGAGTGGAAGACTCGCCGCGGACTTTGACAGCGGTGGAGGCGGCAAACATTCACAGCACAATCTTAACCTTCTCTAATTAACTTAATCGCTTTTGTTTTCTTTGATTGCTTTCGCTATTTGTAGCGAGGTCAAAACTAGTTCATAGGTCGAAAGTGTTTTCTAAATTTTCTATTTATTTTTCTCATATTTCATTATAAGTGTTTCAGCTTCAAATGGCTATTGACGGTAGTTTCAACCTTCATTCTTCACTTCGGAGATTTCTCGATCGTTGCCCAAAGCTCCAGTGTTTTCCGCAGTTTGAGTCACTTGAACAGAGGGTATTGCCTCCATTGCTGATTGTTTGTTTGTTTTCTTTTAAGAAGAGTATTTTGTTCAAAAAGAGAGAAATCTTCTTGCGAAGAATTCAATACAATTCAACTGCATTTTTGTACACTGAAATTTAAAAATACAAGAAAGTCCAAGAAAGTCCGATAACTTAGTACTACTCTAGAAACTTTTGGAAACCACACAATTTTTGTGTATCCCACTCTTGTTTGATGAGCTCCACCCATGATTTATCACTCTTCCCTAAATTTTAACCAATAAGAGAAACACTCTGCTTTCGTATTATTTTTTTTTGTTTATCATGTTTTTCTTTTCTGGACAGGGAGAGGTGACAGAAGAGGAAATTGTTAATGTGCTAGGAGGGGTGTTTCTGCACCCGAGTTATACAATTCCGTTGATGGGCTGTTTCCGACCGATCGCTCAATGCATTGTAGATAAAGCTGTTGCTTTGCTTCGTCTTGTGCCAAATTTGAGGTCTATTCCCGAGGACACTGCTCGTGAAGATGATCGTGACAGTGTTTTGGATGGGGTCGTGAATATAGTAGAATTTTATAGTCAACAGGGAAGGGGTCTGGATCTTCATGAGCTTGCCTGTCTAGCTTTCTGTCGTGCTCTTGACATGGGTCCTTTTCTGTTGAGGTTCAAATATTCCCGAGTTTCTTATTCAATAACGATGCTTATCTTTGTATTTGTTCCTCCATTTTGTCCTAAATAAAAGAAATGCTGTGCTCATCCCCTAACACTCCATTTAATAATTTTAAGAGTTAGAAAAATACATGTAAATAATAAGAATAGAAAGGAGAAAAAGGATTTCCATTTCTTAATTTTCAAGGAAATGATGAGTTTGTATACTTCTATATTATTATTATTATTTTAAAATGAAATTATAGTTCATAATGCTCGTACTCTGCTTAGCTTAGTTTTGAGGTATTTAGTTATCATCTATCTTCCTATTAGCAGAAATGTCGGTTCTTTTAGTATTGTTGGTTTACTGTAATTGTTTTAGCGATCTTAGTTTCTTTTTCTAGCTTGGTTTGTTCTGGCTTATTTTTTAATAACATTATGTGTTCTTCTTTGCTTCTTGACGCAGTTCTATATTAAGCTATTTCAATTTTGCTCCTGCTCCATTTGAAAGATTTGCACTGAAACAAGTTATGGTTAGTATATTTCATTGTAAAGTTTTTTTTTTTGAGAAATAATTTGGAGTCATGCTTCTGCATATTGCTAAGTAATGCCTTAACACAGGTCGAGACCCATGAACTGCATGTTGCACAAATATCATACCGTTTCCTTCTAATGGAACGTGAAATTTTCTCAAAGCTCTGGGACTGGTCTTGTTTTCTTGACCTCGTAAGAGAATCATGCAAATCAGATCTTAAATGGTGTGGGGTGCAGGTATTGAGCGTTCTGCTCAAATTAGGTTATAAAGCCACTGAAAACCTGAATGTTGGAGCTGAGGAAGCTTTTTCTTGTCTATTGCGGTTAGTAATGTTTCCTTACTTTTGGCCAAATGTTGTACTTAAATATAGTGCATGCTTAATTACAAATTTCAACTTTCCATATTCAGCTGGGAAGAGTTCTGTCAGGACACATCCCTAGAGAAAGTTGGTTGCTATGTCAAGCCAATGGCAGACTATGTGTCCAGTTCCCCAGATAGAATCATGGATTTGAATAATGAGAACTGTTTAAAATCCTCTGGCTTTAATTATCTGCCTGTTAGTTCATCAAAACTTCGTGAGTTGCCACAACATTTAAAGAGGCAACGACTTACGACAAGGTACATGTTATATTATTCGTATTTGAAATGCTGTTGTTTCTGACATGTATTGGGATTTTAGTTTTTAGATAATATGCACTTTTACTTTTATAGTGAGATGAATGTTTTTATGCTTTTCCTTGTTTTATTTTTTCTTGTAGCTTTTCTTCGAAAAAATTATAATATTACGTATTTCATTTGGATTACCCTTGATTTTGACGTCTTCTGTAATTTTAGGGATGATATATCATTGAGTAATACATTTGTATTGACCTCAATGGTGAAGAAAAGTTATGATAGAGTTCTTTTGGCAGTCAGTCAGAAGTGGCCTGTTCTTTTATATGGCCCCACTGGTTCTGGAAAATCTGCTCTTATTGCGAAGGTGGCTCAGGATAGCGGAAATCAAGGTATGCCTTAGTATTTACTGGTTAGTTATTATTATTTGTTTTCCCTTGTCTACAGATTGATTGAGGATATAATATATATATATATATATATATATATATATATATATATATATATATATATATATATATATATATATATATAT
>Ga0209589_1008830_pt1 | contig 15567 bp, 7 predicted proteins | sample CowpeawhiteBW_FD_187525 | JGI IMG/M metagenome (GOLD analysis project Ga0209589, IMG submission 187525) | Root nodule microbial communities of legume samples collected from California USA - Cow pea white BW (SPAdes) (version 2) | ecosystem: Host-associated > Plants > Roots > Nodule | place: USA... | reverse complement strand
ATTTTTGTAACCTTATTTGACCTAGTTTCTAGAAGCTAGGGTTAGGTTTTTGTAGAGACATCCTTAGGTATCTTTTATTTGCTTAGAGGCCCCTAAACTCTTCTATATAAGGGGTGTTCCTAGACATGTAAAAGGGTTGAACATTTTGAAGTAAAAACACTCTTGTGTCTCAACCATTTGTAAGAGTTTCCTCCCTTGGGAGTGAATACTTTTAAGCCGTATCTTGCATAGTAAGTGGCGGCACACATTCACTCATCTTCAAGGTTGCCATGGCTTCTAGCCTAGGCTTGTAGTGGCGTGCTTCTCACATTATTATCATTTTTTTCCTTTCCATTTTATGTTTTCTTCTTCCTTTAATTGTTCTTGGTTTTCTATAGTTTATGTGCTTTCCATTTTCTTTTTGTTTTGAATCAATTCATCATCTTCTTCTCTTAAGCTTTGTGAAAGGAACCTTCACATCTAGATAGCTTGTTATCTTAATGTTTAGTGGGGATTTCACTTAGCTTTCTTAATCAACTTCACCATATTCATAACTCTAAAAGGAACAATATAATCCTTCATCAGGAACACCAACTAGAGAAGAAGTAAAGTGCTGGAATCCAAATTGTGGAAAAAGTTATGAACCATGTTGAGCTACAAGGTATCTGATTAAGGAAGTGTTTGTAATGAACAAATTATATCAAGCACCACATTAAAAGGATGTTATTTAATTTTTTTTATGTATACTTTTCTAATTAAAGCAATTAACATTGTAATAATGACTTATTAATTTTAATTTTTACGCTTTGTTATTTACATTGTTTTATATTAAAATTGTAAACTTTTGTTCTTTGTTCCTTTTATAAATGTTATTTGTAAATTATAAATACTAAAAATCTAAAATTGTTGTCTTTTATAAATTTTATTATATTTTAGGATTTATGCATTATTAAAAAATACTAAAGAAACCCCAGGCAGTAGTGGGGGTTCCGGTTGGGTTCCAGAAACCCTAGGCAGTAATGGATGTTTCAGAAACCCTAGACAGTAGTGGGGTTCCAGAAACCCTAGGCAATAGTGGGGGTTCCAGAAACCACAGGCAGTATTAGGGGTTTTGTAAACCCCCAGTAAGTTGTGCTTTTCCAGGGGTTGATAAAAACCCCTAGTAAGTTGCGCTTTTCCAGGGGTTGATAAAAATCCCCAGTAACCTGTTAGCCACGCTGGTTCTTCTAGGGAAATTTTAAACCCCCGGTAAAATCATTAGTGGAGGTTAAAACCCCTAGAAATGCCAAATATAATCCCTACTAAAATTAATTTTTTTTGTAGTGATCAAATTGAATACATGTGTTATATGAACCAAATTTGTTATATATGTAGTCAAAATGAGTTGATATTATCCATGGCTTTCTCTAACAAAGTAACACTTAACTTCAATATATTTCATTATTTCATGTAATACTATATTTGAGGCAATATTCAGTAAGGTGTAATTATCATATATATAAGTGACAATCGTGTAACTTCTCTAAACATTAGTTCGTGAATTAAGTGTTTGATTTATGTAAGTTTTGACAATAGCTCAATATTTCGCCTTTATAATAGAGTTGACTATAACATTTTGGTTTTTTCTTTTCCAAGAGATAAATATAAAAAAGTTCTCCTTGATAACATTGTCTTGAAGTAATCAAATTAATACTATATTTATATCAACTTTAGTATTATTAACAAAGTAACTAAAAGGATTAATATGGGTAAGATAACCCAAAAGTCGTCTCTTAATAAACACAAAATTTATTTCTAACAAATCAGTTCTCATAAAATATATACAAATGGGTTAGACAAATAAATATAACAAAAGAAGAAAGTAAATAAAATAAGTAAGAAATTAAATAGAAAAAAATAAATGTAAGAAAGTAAAAATATTGCAAAAGATAAAAAAGTAAAACAATAATAAAGAAAAAATGTTGATTCCCCTACTTTTCAAATAGAATTCATCATTGGTTTTCTAACGATTATTATTCAATTGATTTTGTTGTCTTAGATTTCAAATTAATTAATGTAACTTCTCTATCAATGTAACAAGCTAACATGTTATAAATCACAATGTGAATGATTTTATAATGGTTAACATTCAACCCAATATCACTCTACAAAATTTGGATTTTACTTTATGCACTCATAGTATTCTCACTTTATATTTGACAATTATGCTTTGCGTTATTTCATTATTCTTCTAGTATATCATACTTCTTGTGTTCTTCATCTTAGTCTTGGTACTTATAATACATTGTTCAATTTGACCCTAATGCATATTCATTTGAGTATATTCTCCATATCTTCAATATCTTCATCTTTCTTCAATTTCTTCATCTTTCTTTATCTCGAAGATCTTGATATAACAATAAGAGTGTATTGCTTCTTGTGAATTAACAATTCTTTCCAGTTTTTGCGATTCTTCAATTTGAATTTCAAACTTCATTGTAACGTTGTAGCTTTGATCTTCTGAATATTCTCTTGCAGTCTTTAATCTACAAAATATTTTCCTTCCTCATGCGATGGCAAACACCCTAGCCATTGCTAAAAGGATATAAGAGGAATTGGCTTCATCTGAGCTAAGCATGCCCACATTAATGATCAACTAGGTTAAAGAAGTTGTGAAAACCTAGTCTAGGTTTCTTTATAAATATTTAAATAATATTCGGGCCTTGTATTTTGGGCCGATTAGTATAGGAAACTTCATTTTGGGCTTTATATAATGAGCCAAAATAGATTAGGAATGTTGGCCAACTTAAGTCAACTTGGGTCAAGGCCTAAGGTTGACTAAATGGGGCGCATAAGAGAGAATTGACCAAAGGTAAAAGAGTAGTCTTGAAACTTGATGAGAAAGGCATGATGGAGTAGTGGCCATGTAGCACTCTCCTAATGGAGAGAATTTGCTAAGAGTTGTGGTCATGTGTCATTATGTAAGTGGAGAGGATTTCTCTCATGTAGTGGCCACATGTCCACTTCTCATTAGATAAGATTTCTAGCTTACTCTCCAAGTTTTCCAAGATAACTCTTTTATGGTTTGAGACCACTTGCTCCTATAAATAGAGAGAGCTTAAGACCTTGTAAAAATCATTCATGAATATAGTTGAGATGACTCCATACTCTTCTCTTTTTGTGAATCAACTTAGGCTAGAGTTCCCCTTAGTGACTTCCTCTAGCCTCCTTCCTTTAGTGTTGGCCTAAACTCACTTGAGAGCTTCGCCAAACACCATTTCCACACCTTTTCTTCATTACATCTTCTGGCTTCTGCGCCTTCATCTTGATCCATGGAAGTCTCACCAATTCCACATGGCTTCTTCTTGGTTCCTCTCTCTTGAAGAATGACTTATCATGATGATTGGTTGAAAATAATATGAAATTTGCACTCTTCAATAAGAGAATATTTTTTTTATATTATTTTCTTCAATCAGCCTTTATATTCTTCAAATATATCTTCAATCATATATCACATAATATCATCAAGCAATGTTGAGCCCTTGAAACTTGTTTCATAATATTCTAATATGATATTCTCTTTATTAATTCAACCATCAATCTCATCATTCAGATATCTATGACCATATCAAACATGATCTCTATATCACCTAGTGATTTGTTGACTTTTTTTGCACAATATGATGATCATATCTTGACTCATCTAATAATTATGATACTTGTGTAATGCCTGTTTGACTTTACTCATATAGTCAACCTTCCATTCGATTCGTCTAATGAAAGTAATTAGTGACAGATCTTGATCAAAAAGTTTGAAGAGGCCAAAATAATATATTCAAATTTTATATATTTAATTATTATTATTATTATTAATATAACAAAAATATATATAATTTAGTATTGAAATTCTTGTATGTTTTTTCTTAAAGCATTTGTAGTTTTGAAATTGTATTTGATATGAAACCCATTTTAAATAAGTTTTTCTAATTTTATCTCTTTCCTTGAATGTTTCCATATTTGAGAATGTTTTTCTTATAAGTTTCAAAGAATTAATATGAAACATTCCACCTATAATTCAAAATAATTAATATATGAAACGTCTCACTTATAATTCTTTGAATCTTAAGAAATGGTTATCTAATTCAACAATTGAAGTAAATTTGTATTGTTTTTATCTTCAAGAATATCTTTCCTTTGATCACTTTAAAAAAAATGAATGTATTATTTTATTTTTCATCAATATACCTATTTAAAAAAATTAAGACTAAAAAATAATTTATTAAAATCTAATCAAAAATTAAGAGATGTAATTACTACAAAAAAAAAATTATAATCTAGTCACATTTAAGTAATGGTTATGAAAAAACATATAGTACATACTTTTTTTTATATTCATAAAAAAATAATATACAAAAAACTCATAAGATGAAAAGAAAAAACTAAATATTAAACTAATATTTTTCTTTCAAGAGCAAGGACAGAAACACCTTTTTTATATTAAAACAGAACGGATGAGAACTAAGAGCGAGAGAATGAATTTATATCTAACTTTCTATTTCTTTTTTAAAACAAAAAACATAAGAGAAGATTAATACAATATGTGAGAAACTTAAAACTTAACATGAGAGAAAACAAAAAAATATCTCAACAAATTTTATTATTCTTTATTATGTTTAATTTATTATTTTATTATTTATTAATATTAAATATTATATTTTGAAAAAATAAAAATCAATGTAAAAAATAAAATAAAAAATCTTGGGGGGCCATGGCCCCTTGCGAACCTTCTAATGTCTGTCACTGGAAGTACTTGTCTAGTGGGGATGTTCAACATTCAGCTTCAAGAGTTAACTTTGACTCGTCTAATATTGATACTTGTCTAGTGCTTTTGTTATGCTTGCGTGGACTCGTCTAACACACTATGTTGACTCGTCTAGTGCTCGCAGTAGTCTAGTGCCTTGCTTGTTATGTTTACTCATGTGGTCAATGTACTTGTATACTTAGTTTAACAAAGTTTGTACTGTTTAAGTCGTCTAGTGGCTTGGTCACTTCTGATTAACGCTTTTGGTGACCTTGGTCGTCTAATAAGCTAGTCGTTTAATGACCTTGGTCGTCTAGTTCACCTTGTGACTCTTCTAATCAGAACTTTTGACTAAGGTCGGTAATCTTCATTTTCTTTCTTGCTTGCGAAGTTTTCAAATTTCATTGTCCTTTTTCCATACTTTATTTAAAACTTCATGAACACACATTAGTGAATAAAGGCATATATATATATATATATATGTGTGTGTGTGTGTGTGTGTGTGTGTGTGTGTGTGTGTGTGTGTGCGTGTGTGTGTGTGTGTGTGTGTGTGTGTGTGTGTGTGTGTGTGTGTGTGTGTGTGTGTGTGTGTGTGTGTATGTGTGTGTGTATGTGTGTGTGTGTGTGTGCGTGTGCGTGTGTGTGTATGTAAAATCATAGTGAAAAGCATTTCAATAATTGGGTTGTTTATTGGTTTATCTAATGGTCTAATATTTGATTTATCTTACCCATTCTCTATCCAGTCCTATGTAAGTATATTATCAAAGTGTCTTTATCCACACTAGAACATTATCATACTAACTTAATTCTCCTGTTTCATTATGGATTTTGTTATCATCAAAACCTATGTATTGTTAGGCTCATCTAATGGAGTCTTTCAACGTATACTTTACTTACTTTTTAGAATATAAGGAATATGTTGGCTAAAGCAAAAGACTTAAAGATTTTGAATGATGACAAAGCAAATTAGAAGATAATTTGAAGACAAGATTTCAATGTTTAAAGTCCTCTTGTAAAATAAGTTAATCATGTTGTAAAGTTGTTTAGAGTGACTTAGAATCAACAACATGCTCTTAATCTCTATGGTTTCTCTTATTTTTGTAAAAACCACCGTGATAATTGATTATCACTTAGAATAATCGATTATCTTAATTTGTGTTCAATTTTTTGAAAATCCACTGGAGTAATCAATCATCTCCCTAGATAATTGATTAGTTGCTCGAAGTTTTGTTTTTAGAAAACGCACGGGAATCATCGATTATCATAAGTGATAATCAATTATCCTTGACATTTTGAACATGTTTGTTCAGTTTCTAACCTAATTTTCAAAACCTCTATCTTTAAAGATTGCAATGTGTCTTCGAACTTACCCTTTTGAGATCCAAAGTTCTAGTGATGTGTTTGCAAAGAGTTTCTCTGAGTGTTTTTAAAAGAGCTTTGAAAAGCCTAGTGTGAGTGGAGCAATAAATTTTCCTAAGAGGGATTCTTGGGAGATTGAGTGCTGCTACTGTTGCTAGGAAAGTTGTTCATGTTTTCTGTGTGATTCAGAGGAAGTTTTCTTTCATATCTTATGTCTTCAAGAGATGTGTTTTCTTTTCCTTAATCTTTTAATTTGATTGTACTCTAATCTTTATAGTGATTAAGTTAATCTCTTTGTTTAAAGAGATTAAAAACTGGACATAGAATCTTTTGATCTGAACTAGTATAAATATGTGTTGAATCTTCTTCCATATCTCTTTAATTTATTTGTTGTTGCATTTAAGGGCCCTAAGGGTTTAATTTAAACGGTAAAATTTAGAAAATTTTTAAAAGTATTAATTTTATTAATAAACCAATTCACCTCCATCTTGATTTTTTTCTATTAACAAATTATTCCGCTACACATTTACAACAGAATAAAATCAAAGGGTATCGTGAAAGGAAATTGTCATTTAATTAAAAAATTTCATAATTTTGGTGACTTTTATTATAAGTAACTCAAAATCAATGATCATATAAGGAGTATACAAACTTCCATTGCCTAATAAGCTTTTTTTGTAAATATTCTATAGCTCTTAATTTAAAATTCAAAAGTTTACCCTCGACATCTCCATAAAGTAAAAAGTGTAGTTTTATGGATAATTAGTGAAAAACTTATGATTTTTTAGGAGCAAAGGTTCAAAATTTTGTTTGATTCAACAACAAAAATAAAAGTTCCTAAGTATATTGGTGTTACTATTTTCACACAAGGATAGATTGGACAAGAATAATGCTAATGGAGCTAGTAAACAACCTTAATGAATTTCTAAGTCAGAAATGAACTTTTCAAAGCTCTTAATTAACCAAACTCGTAATTCTGAAGAATCTGGGAATAAGGTAAGTATCTTCGTCTGCTAATGATTACGAAGCATAATGTATGGGATGGTGTGTAGCACACCAAATTTGGTGCATGATATGAGTGTTGCTAGCAAATTCATGAGAGATCCTGGATATGGATTCATTAGGAAGTTTTGAAGTGGGTGTTAAGGTGTGTACGAAGGATTGTATTGTCTGGTCTGATGTACAAACGATAAATCCATAACAAAGATGCTATAGAAGGGTTTGTAGACATAGACTATGTAAAGAATGTTGATACCATAAAATCTCTTTATAAGCATGTTTTTACATTGTATGGAATAACAATATGTTCAAAATTCAAACTACAATATGTGATAGTTTTTCTACTAACTACGATGAGTATCCGCCTCTTTCCTTAGACCGATGAGCTCTCTTAGTCGCATGCCATTGCATTGAACCTCTATAAAATGGACTCGTTGGATCTTCAATCACTATCACCGTTGTCAAGACAGGCTTCCAGGCTTAGAGTGGGAACGACGACAATTAGAAAATTATTGTCTTTGTCTGCATTGTCATTGCCTTCGTCGAAGAAGGTGGGTGGTGGGATTGTGTCATTGGAAAGAAGGGAATTCGAGAGGGAGAAGAAGATTTAGACTCACATGTAGTCACTTTTCAGGCAGTGTTACTACCTATTGTTCTTGCAGAAACAATAACAGATTATTATGGGACACAAATTTCATCTTATCTCAATCTATGAACCTCTCAGACGAATACTTTTCGGCCTAATTCGACATGTCTTCATTTTTTTATGCTTAATGGAACATTTGGGGGTTACTTGCAGAAAAAGGTTCCGACGATCAAGTCATCAAAAGTTTTCCAAGTCAAATCTCAATTTTTAGTATTAATGAATTGCGTACTTTTAATTGTTGGGGTCCACCTGTATTTATAGAATATTAATCATATTTTGCTTTGCTTATGTTGGTCCTCATTGGGCTCGTATGAACCTGATTAAGGCTCACGCTTCATATTTAACATTTGGTCCCGAGGGCTTAATTGCTTTATCCTAAGTTAGGGTAGGCGGCTTTTACTAGTTAAGGAAGGATTGTTTGATTTATATAATTTGGTCGTCATGTAAGCGTTGTCTCATCTCACCGTATAGTCAATTGTCTAACCTCTATGTTCTAACTAGTGATTTTAGATTTCATAAGTCAGTGGTTAGGTCTGAATATTCTGTCTTAGCGGCTAACCTTGAATATTGGTTCATGTTGATTTTATCTGACCACTATAATACACTTATTTAAAAAAAGAATCACATTTACTCTATTTGGAAAATATAAAAACTCAATTAAGTAAAAAAAGTATAAAAAAAATTCAATTATAGACTTAGATAAAAGATCCAAAATAATAAGTAAATTGACTTAACTTATGAATAATATGCTTAGCTTATGTAGCGGTTTAGGATTTTTTTTTCCTTGCAGTAAATAAAAGTAAACATGAGTTTCTAATAAGTTTTTACATTCAGTAATTATCAAACAAATGTTCATTGTTGTATGTCCGTTCGCACATTATATAATCATACTATTTAACATTTATTATTACATAACAATGTAATTTATTTATTATGCATATATTATCTATTCCTTAAAGATGACAGTTTTTAAAATACTAATAAGTCAAAACTATATTAGCAAGTTTAAACATCTAATTAATTAGTGTAAACTAGTGTATAAATAACACGAATCTTTAAATTAGATTAAAAAAATAAAATAAGAAAAAAAAGGGACTAGTTGAGCATATGATCGGTCGGCAAGGATGTCGCAATCCGATGTCTGTTTGTGGCAATTAGTCCGCCAGATACACAGCATCAACTAAAAGAACAATCAGTTGAATTTTGTCTCTCTTTATTTTTTTTCTTCTTTATCATGATTTGATTAACACTGTTTACACATTACCGTCTTAATAATGGGTTATTTAAAGACTCTATATATTATGTACGGTGGGAGATGAAAAAAATAATCATGATAATATTTTTTGTGTTATAATAAATAACATAAAAACCTATTAATCTATTCTGATTTATTACAAAAGTTAATTAAAAAACCCAATTTTATCTATTAAATAAAATTTTATTTTAACCCATTCATTAAGCATTTTCTATGGATATATATGTTCCGACCCATTCACACACACACATATTACAAATATCTGTTTGAAAACTTTTTTTAAAGGCTAAATTTAAGAAAGAAATATTTATGATAAAATTAAAATGAGATGGATGGACTGATTAAATGTATTTTTGTGACTATGTTTTTCTTTACAAAATATTTGTCCTTGAAAATTAAGAATACATATACATGACACTAAAAGTGATATGAATTTCTTTCATGTAGTTTCCTATGTGTAGTACTCCTTTCAAATTATCTTCACTAAAGAATGATTTTATGTCCAAATGTCATGAAACTGTAACCAACAATTTGAAGAGATTTTGATTTATGATAAGGTTGGGTTTTAACCAAAACATTTGGTTCAATACCATATCATGTGTTTACAATCTATTTTTAGAGTTGAGAAACGTGAAAGACAACTTGAACATCAGAAAATGATGATGGTAGGATATATCTATAAACCAACTTTATCAAGAATATTTATCAAGAATATAGAAAAAACCAACAAATATTAAATTATTTTTTAGGTCTTTGGGCTAAAAGAAACTCGTAAAAATATACACCGCCGTATATTAAGCTTTTTCTCACGGTCAAAAGGTCAAAAGACATATGTGAAGACGGTTTCAGAGTCGTTGATTAAGATGTTGTAACGTTCCATTTAATACATGCTTAATTAAATGAAACATCACACCGAATAATATAAAGAGTAAAGTTGTTGAGTATAATGTCACTCTTTACAGATATTCAAGGTACTTAAAATGAAATGCTAAGGCACACCACGATGCCTGATAACAAGACATACAAATAGATCGACAATATTAAAAAAAAATGCTTAGAGAGCATATAATAAATGGGCCACAACCCAAAAAGGAAAACTCGAAAATAAGAGGATCTGACCTAAGACAAGCTAAGCAGCGGAATCTCCATCAACCTGACGACCACGGGGAGTTCTCGCATTTGCTCCCATCAATAAATTGATGATCATCGCAAAAAGAGAAAATCACACACATAACATACAAACAAGCAGAAAGGGTAAGCTAGAGTAGAAAACGATTTATCATGCTATGACATACAATTTTATAGACAAAGATACATACGTCAACCAAGCATGTGAAGACTCGCAAACAAAACACTACAACTCAAGACACGATTATCCGGATCCATATAATTAGTCGGATTCACCGGATGCTTGCACTTATGGTGGCCTCTACTGCTCTACAAAGCCAATTGCTAATGAGTTTCACCCTACCACTCACAAGGTTAGCCTTCAAACATATAAGGCCATTATCCTGCCAAATACTAGGGTCTCCTACTACTCACACCACTTGAGTCAGTACGCTCTACGTGAGACTCACTGACTCCTTAAAATGTCAGGATGCAATCCTTACTTGAATCCTTACTAAATTATATAATGAGGAACCACTACGAACTTAGTGGAATTACGTCCTAAGCATGAGGCACCACCATGAGCTCCCACTAACAGGGGTAATGGAATTACGTCTTGACTAATGAGGCACCACCATGAAACCCTCGTGGAATTATGTCCTGACCAATGAGGCACCACCATGAGATCTCACCTAAAGATTCATGAAATTACGTCCTAACCACACCAAAAATCATGTTTCTCCAACCAACACAAGGTCATTATACATACCAATTCCATTTCAACCTTTGAATCCAACCATCCCATTCCTATTACATGCCAAGATCATGCCAATTCCAGCCCATAAACCACATATATAATACATACAAGGCATCTTACATAACTTTGTAAAGTAGCACACTAGCCAAACATTTGAAATCATATGTCCAATCAACATCATCAATCTCGCTCCGACAAAGGAGCCCTCGCTTAGGCGAGAGAAACCCCTCCCTCAAGCTGCCAGGTTTCGCTTGGGCGAGATTGTAATAGTGGGCACGTCAATGTCTCTCTCAAGCTAGCGCATCTCGCTCAAGCAAGTGGGTTTCGCTTAGGCGAGCCCTCGAAACAGAGAAGGGGTGAGCTACAGCTGTTCTCGCTCAGGTGAGAGCTCCTCACTTAAGCAAGAGCTTTCGTTTTGAGCGACCAACCCGCTCACAAGTTCCCCTACGTGCCAAAACCATATTCAAGCCACTCCCGCAATACAAGCACATATTTTCATGCAACCAACAACATATATCAAACACCCAACACGTAAAATCAACCGAACAGGCATATGAACTTGAAAACAGTAAAAACCCTAGCTTCCCTTACCTAGAAAATGCTAGCAAATAACCCCGACACCTAAGCAAATAAGTACGATAACTCCTATAGAAGATTCGAGAGCTGGAAACAGCGAATGAGATAGAACACATGATTACTACTGTGAACCCTAACTAGAATCATGAAAATCAAACGAAAGGAGAAAAATATGAACTAAAAGCAACTTACGTGAGTGGAAAAATGGGTTAAACTCATTTGAAGGCGAATGGGTTTCAAAACCCTAGCGGAGCACTATTGAGGGGAAATGAGAAGGAAGGAGCTGTTTTTATGAAAATGGAAGAAATGAGAAGGTGAGGCTGATTTAGGGCTTTAGGCACCCTATAGGCCAACCTTAGGCCCAACTGATTAGGGTAGGCCCTTAAAAATTAGGGCAAAAACAATAACGACTCAAAAACCTATTGTCATATTGCATACAGAACCACGACGGTGTAAAGATCCTAACCATGACGATGTAAAGATTTGTCTTGAAAGCTGCCTGAGACCATAAAAGAAAATAAGTACAATAACAGTTGGTGTTATAATCATTGTTATAAATTAATTTTTAAAATAACATAAAAATGTATTCCACGACGGGTGGAGTGTTAACCGTCATCAAATATAGTTATGTAACGACAGTTATGGTTAAAATTGTCGTTGTATTTTGAATTTTTTTAAAAAAAGTGGTTGGAATTTTTGAATAAACCCAAAACCTGTAATTAATTCCACACAGATATCTAGAGACAGTTCCAAATATTAAATGATCTTTAATTGTTACAATTAACTAATATATTAAAATTAGTATAAATTAACTCTAAGTTTAATTCTCTAGTTAGAAAATACTTTTCCCACACTTTCCAAGTGACCCTTATAGTATTGGCAGTCGAGCTACCACTCAATATAATTTGTCCATTAAAAGCACTAAAATTAAAACAATCAATGTTAGAAAACATGACATTGTATATTGAAGGTGAATGTATAATAGAAGGTGTTTCTTAAAATAAACTTACGTATCTATTATGCTCTTCAAATAAGGGGGAGGACGTTTATGACAAAAGCAAAATCGAAAAGTTGTACGCTCTAGTACTGATACAACTAGTAGTTTTCAATGACAACAACATTGAAAGTCAGTTTAAATATATTTAAAATGCAAAATCTATACGTGATGGAATCACAAATAGGGATATACTTACTTTTCTATATATGGAGCAAGGTAAACTTGTTTCTTTCGTTGCATTATGGAATTAGTGATGTACGCTTTTGTTCCAACATTCTTGTTACCCATTGGAGTCATGAAATGAGGGTCTATAAATCCATATTTGTCATCCTTTCTCGTTTCCATACACAAATCATGCAAGTACCTAATTTGATAATGAAAACACATATTTAATATGAAAGAAGTTAACTAATAAAAATGATTTAAAAATTACATCATCCATAATTACATAATAGACAAATTTAACTCCTCATTGCTTGCTATGATCTCCATCAAACCAGTTTTATATATGTACAATGGAAGCTCGATATCTTTGCCAAACATAGTGGCATCTCAAGGAATCGAAGTTGCATATGTACTTATGGTTGCACCAAACTCCAACAATGTCGTTATTGGATCCTCTCAATTTTTTTATACATGCAAATTTGTTTCATGTTGCTACACATTAAACAAACATGACATTAGTTTGGATACTACATACATACTACATATGTAACAATATTAGTGGATATACAAACCAATTCAATGTGTAGTGTCATCCTTATGAGATGTTTCGACCAAACGATGAAAATTTTCAATGTTTACGATACAATACCAGCCTTTGATGTAAGTGTAAAAACTACAACATCACCATAACATACAATCTCCACCATAACCTTTACCAAATGAGCGTGGAGACACTCACCATGTAACATGGTGGAACCTGCAAAGCATTTACCGTGGGCCAGCAATTGGAAGGGAAATACATAATCAACCAATGTGTAGAACTCACATTGGGAACCAAAGCCAATGTAACCCACCATTTCAGCTACAACTGAATAACTCCCTTTAGTGCTAACACTGACACCGGGAGAAAGGTCGGGTTGTACTATAGTGGGGAGCTTTTGCGAGAGTAGTAAGCTCTCTAGTCGCTTGTCAAATACTTCCATCATCGTTTGTCACTCTAGTCTCATCTCCTAACGCTCTTGTCTGATCTGCTCTCATTCTTCTCTCATCTCCTCTCGTAGTTGCTATACCAAGTCAACTTTCATTTTTTGCAAGGCTTCCTCCTTATTCACATTAAAGGATGAATGATATTGGCGTTGTGATGACCTTCCAAAGTAACTTTGAATCCCCACACTGTATCCAATTATAACATCCCAGATGGATATTACTTAATAAAAAAGTTTATATTTGAAAATAAAATTTCAACATAATTATTATTCCCAAAAAGCAAGAAAATTTAAAATTTTAATTGCAGCCAATTAAAATAAAGTCGCAAACCATTTAATACAAGTTCTAAATCCACAACCAAACAATAATTTAGATTACAAGTTCCAAAACACACGTCTTTCATAAAATCCCAATCTCTAGACCTCGCTCTGTCTCTATGCCTCACCATCAACACCTGGATTATCATTTGCTCCTGTGTGATAAGTCACACGATCATCGCCAAACACAAACAGAAAAGATGAGCTCAAAGGAATAAACGGGCACAACAATAACATAACCCCTCACCCAAAGCATTCTAACTTAACAGAATACACGTTCTTAAACCCTTATTACCCAAGGAATCCTGAAATCATCGTCTCATAGCCCATATGAGACTAGACTATTCATTCATGTCATACTCACACTTGACGATAGCCTTAGGATATTTCATGCTTCCACGAACCTGCCTGTTCATGGTCCAACCTTTACAAACCTCCCCGCTCATAGTCCAACACACATGATCCATCCAGTTAGGAACCTCCCCGTTCGCAACAACTCGTGTGAGCACAAAACTTATGAACCTCCCCGCTCGTATCCTTATACGAGAGTATCATCAATAAGAACCTCCCCGCTCATATTAATCACATGTTTCATCACCAATCACGAATCTACTCGCTCTTGATAAAGTCAAGCATATCCTGGCCCAAGCTCGTCATCTCCAAACATGCAAAACACTTAAAGTCATCAACCGAACCTATATGAGATTAACACATACTTAACCATGGTCATAAAGATATCACATGCTTCCACAAATATGTCCACTCGTGGTCCATGTCTATGAACATCCCTACTCGTAGTCCAACATGCGTGAACACCTACTATGAACCTCCCCACTCATAACAACCTCAAGTGTTAGCACAAAACATACAAACCTCTCCACTCGTATCCCCACATAAGAGTACATCCAATACTAACCTCCCTGTCCGTATCCATCACGCATTTCCAATTCCATTACGAACCTCCCCACTCGTAATTTATCCACGCATATCCCAAACTAGAGACCATCACAACAAACCATGCAAAACACACCACAAAAGTCCTTTGCCCCTACACAATCGCCAGGCACAGCCTAAGTGTCGCTAGGCGAAATTAGACTGCAGATTGCCTGGCAGTCAACACTCACCGCCAGGCACCACGCATTCCAGGACTCACTGTTTTGTAGCTATCGCTTGGCGGTTCAATCTACACCTCCAAGTGCTACACTAGGAAAGCGAATTTTACTGGTTTAGGTAATGCAAAAACCATTTTTCACACTAATGATCACAAACACATATCCAGAATACCAAATTGCATATTTTTTCAATTTAACATGTGCCTCAAAAATCGTCTCCTCACATCTCAAATTCATCAAGCGCATATAAGTACACATACCTTTCCAAATGGAAACCATCCAACGCTTAAATTAGACCAGATATAAGCCATGCTTATAGGAATTATAAAACAACAATGGAGAGTAATTTTATAAAAGATAAAACTACTTATGAGCCAATATGTTATTCAATTAAATAAAAATATTGTAGTTACTTACACCCAAAATGATTCACAGTAAATGCAAAACCCACGAAAGCTTAACTCATGTATATATATATATATATATATATATATATATATATATATATATATATATATATATATATATATA
>Ga0209589_1008829_pt1 | contig 15568 bp, 8 predicted proteins | sample CowpeawhiteBW_FD_187525 | JGI IMG/M metagenome (GOLD analysis project Ga0209589, IMG submission 187525) | Root nodule microbial communities of legume samples collected from California USA - Cow pea white BW (SPAdes) (version 2) | ecosystem: Host-associated > Plants > Roots > Nodule | place: USA... | reverse complement strand
ATATATATATATATATATATATATATATATATATATATATATATATATATATATGTATATTACAAAATAATTATTGTATAGTGTGACATTTATTTTAAATATATGATTATGCATATTTAGTTAATTAGAAACATCATATATGATAGATCGGTTATAATTCTAACCGATATAATATTTAAAAGCATCACCTTTTTTTAATTTAAAAAAAAGAACGTTAGATCGGTTCTCCTCTAAATCGATCTAATGTATACATGTTAGATCGGTTTTCCACACAATCGATCTAATGTAAATGGAGTTATTTTTAAAATTTTCACCGCGTGAATGGTTAGATTGGTTCCTGTACAACCGATCTAATATGCCTGATCTAATATCTCATTTTTTTCACTAGTCATATGATAAACCAATGTATAATAGTAAATAAATACTTAGTTATATATATTTGCTACTATCCAAACTTCAACTATGAAATATTTAGTTCCTTGTCTTAGCATTAATCATATCCTTAAATGATACTAAATCTTCAATAAAGATCCCCTTGTGGGTTCTATGTAATAATGAGAAGTTATCTTCTTAAAATAAAACCATAAATTTCAAATCAACACTAAAACAATCACTTTTACTCTTTGAACTCCATCTCTCGGTAAAAGTTGAAGTAAAAAATAATTCATAAATATTTCATTGAATTAAAGTGTTACTTACAATTAAAAATAAAGTCATGAAACTTTAATTACAAAATTGTAAAGATATATATTGAATATATTTTAGAAGTCAAAACTTAGACAAATTTGTTATTTATTTATTTTAGTCAAATTCCATCACATGTGACATTTTTTTAACACTAGATATAACTCCTAACAACATCCAAATTTAAAAGTACTTATGGCATGTTTGCTTGTGCGACATGTCCAATGGAACTATGGAAGGTGTTACAAGTAGCTTCTGAGAATTCCATTTTTTATGTCAAACGCGGAGAGATAGTACTTCATCCATGTTATTAAATTCTTCCCAAACACGTACCAAATAATATAAAGAATTTAATGTGAATTTCGTACATAAACTAATAGCAAAAGTTCAAGTAATATCGATCCATAAGTGTGAAAGCGAGTGTATTTCATATATTAAAAAAAGGGATAAAGGTACATGTCTCAAACAGTGAAACACAAAGACAAGGCAATATGTACAAGGGTCTATTTCATATCAGAAGCAACTCAAATAATTCAGAGAACCCTTTCTTCTTTCTCAACTTGTTTTTAGTGATTTTGATCAATTTATAGTATTAAAAAATTTTAAGTATGTGATATTGAGTAGAGATCAAACTTGTATCATATAAAAAAAGAAAGTCTATAAACTCATGATGTTGAACACCGTATAAATATGTTAAGTACCATATAAAAGAAAAACATAAATTTATTGTCTTTAATTTTATTACAAGTTTCATGTCAATTAGAGATTAATTAAAGATTAGATCAATTTATAGAATATAAATGAAAATAAATTTCATATTATGAATTAGACTATGTGTTCATGTTTCTTGGTGTCAATTTTTTATATTAGTTTTTTATATAAATTGTGTTCATATTTATTGGTGTTATTTTGTTTTTCTATTGATAAAAATAATTCTTACTTTTTATATCATCATGCAAAGTAATTTTGTAAACATGAATAAAATGAAAATTTACTTTTTAATACAACCTCCCAAATATTTGCATAAGTGTAAGCTTTTATTCAATAATTCGTTGTGGCCTAGGCAAGTGAAAAGATATTGTTTACACTTTTGACGTAACTTAAGAAATTTTTTTATTAATGATTAATTTTAATGACAAAAAATAATTAATCAATAAAATGAGCAAATTAGATGTCAATTTATGAACTAAAAATTATTGGTAATTAAAATAGTTTCAAAAAAATTTAATTGATCACTAAATTGGTCACTAAAATAGTTTTTATTATCAATTGGTGTCTAAATTGATCATCGATATTAGCTATCAAGGTTTTGACCACTAAAAAACTTAGTCTCTGAATTAGTTTCTAGTTAAGAAATTGATTTCTAAATTAGTCTCTAAACTTATTTTTTTACTCATAAAATTGATTGATAATTTTATTTTAGCGTCATAATTCCTTTTAACATTTGTAGTATATTATTTTTTCCAAACAATTCAGGGATGGTAGTATAATAGTTTTGGCCGAATGATGTTTTTATACTTTCTAATAAATCGTTAAATGTTAATAAAATGTTGTTACAAACAACGTTTGTCGTTCTTCATTTTGTTTCAATAGGTATTTACATATTATTATTAAAATATAATTAGGACTTGTATTTTAATAGTAAAATACAGACTTTAAATTACATTTAGAAATGCTGCGTAGAGATCAGAACTTTGTTCTAATTTATTTAAAAATTTTATTAAATTGAAACGTGTCATGGTTTTCAAATAATTAAGTGATTTCTATAATAGCTTTGGATGAATGATTTTTGAATCTGCGTATATTTTTCATTAGTCCTTAAATATCAATAAAAAGTGCTTAAAAGTGATTTATTTTTCTTTCACATTCATTATTTGTTTAAGTAGGTCCTTATAAATTATTATTATTATCTTTGAAATGTAATATAGTCCGTACACATATGGACTAACTTGTATTTTAATGATAAAATGCATAAAACTAAAATACATTTTAAAGATAAAATGTGTGATCCACCCGAAATGAAGATGAATGTTAGAGATGAAAATTATTTTCTAGAGCTTTGTTTTAATTTATTTGCATTTTAAATTAGATTGAAACATTCTTATTACAATATAGATTTTAATTTTTAAAATTGAATTTGCAAAAACAGTTTAAACCCACATTAGCACATTTTTATAATTTAGTCTGGAGAAGCATATTTATATAGCATTCAAGAAAACTAGAAAAGAAAGAAATTTTTATTTGAATATTATTGAATCAGTGGAATCTAAGTTTAAATACTTAGTGACCAGAGTAATTGGAAAGTAAATTTAAATTTAATTCAAATTCAAAGTAACTAAAATTTAAAAATATAATTTAATGTATATTTAATTTGTAAATTTCTTCTATAAAAATTTGGTTTCAGATTAGCATATTTGTCTGAAACATGTTTTGGAACAACCCAGAAATACAAGTTTGAGAAAACCAAGGATGCAACGAAATTAAACATACTGTGAAAACCTATGTAAGAAGAGGTAAAAGTGGAAAACGGTAAATCATAGCCAAAACCACACGCAAAGAAAAATCTAGTTGCATTCACGCAATAAATTTCAAAAAGTTCACCACAAAATTTAACTAACTCGCAGTGTCATTAAATCATTGAACCCTGGTAAGTTCTTAACCTAAATGCAACCCAACCGCAATACCAAAACCACTCTAACAATCACAATCAACAACCCTTGCAAAGTTCGATCCAATAATAAAACCATAGATTACTAGCCTAAGGAAATATTCAAAGCCTAATAAAGTAACATTCATGATGGTCAACGCAAAAACATAATCAATAGCCCCACATGCAGTCCAATTCGGACGGTACAACCGGCATGCCAGAACTGCCGTCAGCCACCCTCGGATCCTCCGGCGCCGGCAAGTTTGCCACGGCGGTAAAATTTCCTACGTCAGAACCGCCGTGGACCACGGGAGGGAAAAAGAAGGGGAGGTTAAGGTTCTCGTGCAAGGACCTCAGACATGGGAAGGCGGATACTCCAATGTTGTTCCTGTGAAACCGGGAGAAAGGGTCGAGCGGCGGTTCCGGCGGCAGAGCGAGGTGGTTGAAGGCGGCAGCGTCGGCGGACATGGTGGAGAAACAGGACACGTGCTCCCTTTGGTTGGCGGCGGTGGCGGCGGCACTTTCGAAGGAGTAGTTTTCGCGGTCGTTGAACGTTGCGGCGGCGCTGCCGCTGGCGGCGTAAGGAGAAGATTCTAGAAGCGGCGGGAGGTAAATGGAAGAGGGTGAACCCGGTTCGGGGCAGAGGCTCATGTTGCTGCTTGCGTTCGATGTGCTCATTCTTGTTTTCTTCGAACTGCCGGTGGCTGCGGCGGCTGACACAGTGGAGGCACCGCCGGTGTTGTTCTTCTGAAACACACGCGATATCACCCACTCATCCTTCCACATTTCAAAAAATGAAGAAAAAAAATTAGCCCTTTGATTAATCAATCCACGAAAATGCTCTAGCGTATAAGGAATAAAAAAAAATCAATGTCTGTTCACAGTTTTCCTTAACAAACACTATATAAATCTTTTAACATGGTCGTAAATCTTACATGATTAATAAATTTCATCATAATGATAAACTATGTTTTTTCTAATGATACTCGCAATTTGTTATTATTGGATAAGAAGGTTGCAAATGAATTAGTTCAAAAGTGTGATTCTAACGTTTCTTGTCTATTAATAAACAAGTAACTGTTATATAGAGTGCTGCAGAATGTTTCAATAAGAAGATCAAGAAACAGGATTCAGATCTTATGCTTCTAACAGCACTCAGGGTAAAAAGTGGCTAAATTGCTGTGCCCTTTCTGATGATTATACCTTGTTATCATAATAGTTATATTCCCCATGTGGTGTAGCTTGTTCATGCTAAGGGACGTGCTTTTGCACTAGAGGGTAATAACCGTTGGCTAGGTAGTAGAACCACAGGTTTATAGTATTTGTGAAACTCAGAAACCATGTACTATGAAGTCCAATCGTGAACCGAAATTCCGAAACAAACAAAAAAAAAATGAAAAACCACGAAAGCAACAAATGAAGTCCGGTTAAGTGAAGAAGTGTTTGAGAATAACGATGATGAAGATGGTTACCTTGGAGCTTCTGGAGAGGTAGTGATAAGCGAATTTGCCTTCTAAACGATACTCATGCATGACCCAGTTACTCTTTTCACCCTTTGGAGCTCTTCCTCTATAGAAAACCAGGGTTTTCTTCATCCCAACGAGGGAACAGGTTTTGGAGCTATAGATCTCTCTGTCTTTTCCGGTGGCTTTCCAATAACCAGCCTCCGTGGCCCTGTTGGTGCGTAACCCAGTTGGGTACTTCCGGTCACGAAGGCTATAAAAGTACCATTCCTTCTCACCCATCTTCGCTTTCTCTGCCATCAAAAAAACACCACCAACATCATCATCAACAACAACAACAAAGACAGAAAACAATACAATCTTAGGTTATCAAAATCTTATGTTCATGTCTAACTACTGTTTCTCACTTTCATATATTATGTTTGTCTTATTACAACGTGGGACTACAACATGGTAACAAAACAAGACATGATGAGGGTTTTGTGTTTTGTTTAGTTTAGTAGTTACCAGGAAGCTCCCATGGTTCGCACTTGTTGAGGTCGACTTCAACTATGGCTCGGCCAGTGAAGGAACTGTCTAGAACCTTCTTGAGGAGGTAGTATGTGATGAGTTCCTCGTCTGTGGGGTGGAACCTGAAGCCAGGAGGTAAATGTGGCTCGTTGGTGTTGTCGAGGTGAGGGAGGTGGTGGTGATTGTAGTAGCCACTATCCATGGGAGCATGCAGAAGAAAAAAAGATAAGAAGAAAAGGAGGAACAAGAAAAGACGAGGAAGTTAATAAACGAGGAGAAGAAGATAAGGCAAAGACACAAAGAGAAAGAGAGAAAAGAAAAGGCGCAATCTTTCTCAAAGAAGGAAAATGATCATTAGAATGGGAATGTTGGATTCAAACACATCATGGCTCTTCATTATATAGGAAATGCTAAGTAGCAAGGAAAAGAGAGAAAAGCTTTATTGCATCGTGGGGTGTGTGGTTTTTCTCTTTCTTTTTCTTTTTGTTTTTTGTTGAGGAGTTGATTTATCGCGTGGCAGAGGGAAAAAGGTAAAATGAAAATAACAAAGTGAGTAGTATATTTGAATATTTTTATATTTAAATGTTTTTGATCGAGTAGTGTCCTTTTGTTGAGATGTGTCTTCACACTCCGCTAGCGTCCTTATCATATCTCACAATTGTACAGGGCTAGAGAGAGAGAGTGATGCGTAGGAGGGAGTGGTTTCTGAGGCTCTGCTTTGAGTATGCGTGCGTGTGTGAGGAAGTGTGCAGGTATTCCTCTGTCAGTGAGTTACAAGGAGCAGCAGAAAGTAGTTGTATTCTATATAGGTATGAGAACTGTAAAACATATATTTAAAAAATTAAATTATTACAAGAATGCAGAAACAAAAAATTAACCTCCTTCATTCTTTCCCATATCAATTCTTAGCTACACGTTTCATATTTGTCGTCTTCCATAATCAATTTTTGTAAACATTTATTCATTAAAATTCTGAAAAGGTTGTATTTAATTCTTTTTCTTATGCTTAATTCAAAATAAAATAGGTTAAATAGTTTCCTCCATAAACTAAATTTATACATAATGTATTATGAAATATTTTTTGTGAAATTTCCTTTATCATATGAAAAATATGTGTGATTTACTAGAGAAAATATTTTACATGATTTTTATAAAATATAGAAACAAAATATGTATAATATAAATTTAATTTAAAGACGATAATTTTACCTAAAGAGAAATTGATTATGTATTATATACTAAAATGATTTTTTTTTTCACAATAAATTTACCTAGAGAGAAATAGATTATGTATTATATATATACTTTATCTTTCAATCACAAACTAATGTATGTGATAAATTTATTAATATTTATAATAATCATGATAAAAGTCCTAGTCTTAATAATTTTATAACTATTAAACTTAAAGTTAAAAGTTGTAAATATTTGGATATGAGTTTTCTCTCTCTTTTTCCGCAAATTTTGGTACCCTCTTGGTCACAACCTTCACGATCACATATTCCTTTTCAAAGTCTATTCTATATTTAATTTTCTTCTGTGATACACAGATAATTATTTGTGTTTCTAGGTGCTTGGTCAATTGTGTACCAGAGTTATGGTATCTCTCTAGCTAGAAGTAGATATTGAATTTGGCTACATCAATGCATATAATTTCGTATTTTTAATTGTCTTTTGAAGTGATTTTGTCACAGCATAGAACACTTTTAGGCATGATTAAGTGTTGTCCCCTTTTATGTTGCATTCATACTTTTACTTAAATGAATAGGGCAACGAGAAAAAATAAGTAAAAATAATCAGTAATTGAAATAAAATGAAAGATATAAATATTATTCAGATGAATAAAAAACGTCATTTTCTGTTTTCTAAACTCATTTTAGTGTTTACAAGAGAAAATAAAAGTAAATATAAAAATCCTACCAATTAAAAAGTTAATTTCAACGAACATTAAAATTTTTCCATATTATTTACTTTCTTTTAATATAAAATTATGATTTAATTATGTTTTTAGTTAATAAATTTTCAAGTTTGGATTTCATTCTTATCAATTCTTACACCTTATAAATGAATGAAGAACATTCTCGATAACCAACACGGCTTATGATGTGATAAACAACATTGTACAATGAATTAAAATGGAAAAATATTTTAAATATATAAAATTTCATAATAGATGAGAAACATCGTTTACTGTGTTGACTGTCGAGAATGTCATGTATACATTCGTTCATAAAAAGATGAAATTTATATACGATTCTTGATAGAGACAAAATCCACAAATTTATAAGTTACTAAATACATGATTAAACCTAAAAAAATAGTCCTTTCCCCCAACCTTTTTAGAATAAAAGTTTTTCTTCACCAAAAATAGTTTCTTATTTTTTTTCTTAAATGAATAAGGCTTTTAATTTTAGTGAATTTTTATATTTTCTTCCTGTCTGTTCTTACAAATCTATACAGGACCAAAAATTATTGATGGCTGTCTTATAAGCTTTTTGGATTTTTTTTTTTCAAGATTGGTTCTTAGGGACTAGGGTGGTCATAGGTTTTGCCGACCTTATTTTTTTCATTTTATAGTACTGAAGGCTTGTCTATTCTTTCTTTATGTGCATTAATATCATTATGGTAAAATGATTGGTAGCTTAAAAACTTACTTTTGACTGTTATTAAAAATGTCGAAACGATTTCTTTTATGATAAACAACGATTTCTTTAGAATGAAATAAATCAAGCAGTCTATGTAAACCAGTTAATCTTAAAAGAATAAGATATGTTAGAAAATATTTAAAAAGGCTTTATTAAATATCGTTAATTATGAAATTTATGTTTCAATTCCTTGATAAGAGATTTTAGCAAAATATTCTTTAATACATATTTCAAAATATATCATTAGTTCAAATTTATTAAGAAAACGTTAAGATTATGCATAGATTTCAAATATCATTTAACAATCTTCACTAAAACTTTGAATAATTTCTAATAATGTTAACAAATAACTAAAAGTGTGTTAAAAGGAATACTATTGTGTCTCAATATTGATAATACAATTATACTTAATATAAGAACTAAACCGTTTTAATAGCAAATTTTAAAATAAATACTATTATATAGTCTATAAAATATAAGTTAAACATTTATTAATTAGTTTTGAAATTTCTAGTTTTTGAAATTTGTCTTCTTGTACATTTTCTCTAACTTACAAAAAAGATTTGGACCAACAAATCCTTACCAAATTAAAGTCCTAAAGGAGCAAATCATATTGAAGTGATTTAGAACTAGTTTTTGATAAGTTTATTCAATATTATAGATGTTTTAAGTCTTTTTTCTTCTCTTCTTGGGTATATGTTCAAGGGTGTCATCAATGTAAGACTAGGCTTTTATAGACTTTTCCGAAAAATTTGTGAAGAGATTTTTGGATAAAAGCATTTAATCCAACTAAGAGGAGCTAATATTACCTTCATTTTCAAAATGATGCTTTTTATTGTATGAAATGCATAGAGTTGGATGTATGTAAATCATAAGATTGTTTGAATGAGTGTGTGGCTTTGGGATTGGTATTTTTTAGTTGTAAATAATGTTGTGTTTGAACTTTTAATGAAAAGAAACCTTTATGAGAATGGAAAAATCCTTGTGAAAAATGTTTATTGAGTTGTTTTGATTATTCTCAGGTCAAATGTCGCTCAAGCATCATTCTATTGCTCAGCAAAGTTTATTGACATGCATTAATTGCACTTACTACCTTATGTTTCTCAAAGCACATCATAAGATTGTTTGAATGAGTGTGTGGCTTTGGGATTGGTATTTTTTAGTTGTAAATAATGGTTGTGTTTGAATTTTTAATGAAAAGAAACCTTTATGAGATGGTAAAATCCTTGTGAAAAATGTTTATTGAGTTGTTTTGATTATTCTCAGGTCAAATGTCGCTCAAGCATCATTCTATTGCTCAGCAAAGTTTATTGACATGCATTAATTGCACTTACTACCTTATGTTTCTCAAAGCATTATGAGATGATTTTTAGTTTGAATGAGAGAGATGTTGAAATTATTTTCTTGCTTCTTGAAACATATTACTCTAATGTTAAAAAAAACGCTCTACACTATAAGAAAAACGGTTATTACTGACGGATTATCGACGGTCATAATTCGTCGGTAATGCCACAAATCCGTCGGTAATGATGTTTTATCGACAAACTTCTAGCGGCAAAAAATCCATCAGTAAATACATCGTCTGTAATACTTTACTGACGGATTCTAAAGTCCGCTGATAATTTCCGACGGACGCATCTGTCGACCAAACCGTCGGTCATTACCGACGGATCGCTCTGTCGATAATTACCGACAAATGTGGCCTTCAGTAATGGCAATGGATGAACAAATGATTTTTCTGACGGATGTGGCCGTCAGTAATCTGTCAATAAGTGCTTAAATTTTGTTTGGGTTTATTTGTTAGTTTAACATTCCACAATATATGCATATAGAAATTTCCAACATAGACAATTCAACATTCCTATATTCCAGCATTCTATTATATCAAATATGGTATCATTATCAAACTCCATCACAATATATATGACATGACACACTATTTATAAAATAGAGAAAATAATATGTAGCATAGGAATATGTTTGCCAAATATTACATAAGCACGATCAATACCAAGTTAGCATAATTGTACACAAGTTTATTAGGTACATGTTGAAGAAAGTATTTCTTAAGGACATGAAGAGCTAATAATCTTCATAATCAGGAGAAGATTCTTCATTTAGATTATTGTCCTTTTCATTATTTGGTTGTTGAGAATGGGGTTGAGGGATTTCAAAGTTTTGTTGAGTAGGGTTTGGCTATGGTGGTTGTGGTTGTTGAAGACGAGCCTAAGCATCAAGAGGGAGATATTGCAAGACTAGTGATTGAAAGGATCGAAACCCGGACCTCAATTGCCCATTTTCCTCCAGGCTATCATCCGTCGGTAAGTACGCGACTACCGTCTACATAAGTGACCTATTTCACATGAACATTACCAACAAATTAATTCGTCGGTAACTAAAGAGACAATTTCAAACAAACATTACTGATGGATCCGTCGGTAATTAAGAAGACAACTTCATACAAACATTACCGACAGATTAATCTATCGATAATGACAACCATGGATATTCGTCGGTAAATGTCACTTACAAACGGATATATATCCGTCGGTTTACATCTGTCGATAAATACGATATTTCTGGTAGTGCTAGTAATAAAGAATAAGGTTATGTGTTGATTATAAATGCTTAAGCATGGCATAGGTGTACACATGTCACAACATTTAGCGAGAATGATGTGTGTCACAATCACTCAAATGCTTTTTAGACACTCAACCATCCTAAGGTCGTGGAAGTGATTCTAGAACTTGTTAGAGTACTTTCAATGTGATAGTCACTCAAGCAAGGTGATGGTCGTTAGAGCAAGGAGAACCTTAGAAGAGTGTTGATCTAAGGTTGCATTTTTCTCCAGAAATGAGCATACCACTCACTTGAAATGGATGCTAACTTGTTTATGTTCAAAAAGTTACTCAAACGAGAGAAACTCACTCTAGTGTTGAGATGTGTATTTCAAATTTTTAAAAACTTTTTGTAGAGCTTCATCGTGAAAAACATTAACAAAGTTTAATGTTGTTTCTCTTGAGAGATACATTTCATAAAACTCATCAGCCATTACTTCAACAAGACATGCACTATTAAAAACTTATTTTAAAGAACATAGTCATAAAACTCTCCTCCTTAAGTTAGTTGTAGATAAATAACATGCAACGAAAAAGGATAAGAGATAGGAGAATTACACACGTTACTTTTATTCCTCTTTGTCTGAAGCACACAAATTATGTCCAATTCATGACCAACCCAATCAAGTTTTTAATAACACAAACTACTACTCCAAAATTCAAGCATTATTTGGATCCAACCACTTATCGCTAAATTACAAGTATTCTTTGAACACAACCACTTATGGATAAGCTACAAGTATTTTTAGACATAACCACTTTCATCGAAGTTACAAAAATTCATTAAACACACACTTATGGATAAGTTATAAGTATTGTTTGGACACAAGCACTTCTAGCTAAGCATGAGTATTGTTTAGACCTAGTTACTTATGGCTAAAACAATTTGAATAACAAAGGTTGTGATATAAAAGATCATAGGGTTTTTATAACTAAGATTAATGTCCTAAGACGGATACAAGTTTGAGAACAATCTTCTAGCTAGCTATGAACACAAATAGTGTTCTTCCTCAGATATAAAAGGCTTAGGATTGCTTGAAGGTGTTTGGAACAAATTTTATAAGTGTTGTTAACCTTTCTTCATCACAAAGATCTTCTCTTTATATACTAGAGAAAGAAAAAGTCATTACAAATTCTTTTGGAGCATTTGTGAGGTTTGTAGACATTTCATCTTCATCGACTATCGTTTAACCTCATTCAAGCTAGTAAGCAAATTAAATCCCTTCATGTACCATTAAATGCATGTAGGCTCTTTATGCAACTTCACAACATGACATGGCCTATTAGGTCTAAGTAGGTAGCTTTTTTCCCTTTTAGCGAAAGCATGGAGCCTAACATGGTTGGTTGACTCTATAACACTAATATTCTACCTTTTCAAATAATGTTGTTATTGTATTTTGTACATGTTCATATGTATGCTTTTACCAGTTATGGATTGTATGAAGTATAAAAGGTGAGATTAAGTATAATGTTGAGATGCATGATATGAGATGCTACACTATAATAATATGCAATGTCTATGCTAGTTCAACTTTGCTTCCTTAATACATGTTAGGGCGGTATTTTTATTTAGTACATAAGAATACTCTGTTGGTAGTGGTGGAAGTAAACAGACTTTTAAATGATTAGATAAATTTTTTATATTAGAACTTTGTTTATATATTGTATTTCTAAAAACTTTATATTCTAAACATATATTAAACGTTTATAATATATATATATATATATTATTTTAAAAATATATTAACTAGTATGACAAATAATAGTTTCGAGGGGCATTACACTTACAACATTTTTCCAAATTTTTTTGTCAATGAAAATTGTTCTTACAAAGTCGAATATACTTCACAAAGACTTGAACTCCAAACACTCCTAGCTTCAACAATACACCCTAAATTGGGATGATTAGGTATTCATTCTCTTCAAGAGGGATGGGGTTGTGCCCGTAGAAAATACTCTAATGCTTAAGTCAATCAAGTGCTTCAGATGTAGTAGTTCATGAATATAATTAAGTACCTCCTAAAATGTGTTATTTATACTACTTTGTTCATGACTCTTACTTGGATGGGCCTTGACCATATGGCCTAATTATCTATTAATCTCGCTTTGACCAGTTATTCTTAACTTAATCATAATTTATCAATGTCAACCATCTAACTAGTATGGTTCCTTTCTAACCAAATATGTTTGGGACGAATACATGTCAACTCAAGTTACCGAGATATCCTCGGACAAATAAAGTACTTATACCCATATAATCAAGATGTGCTCGAACATGTATGATAAAAAACAAAATCTAGAAAAAAAATATACTTTGAAAAATTAACATGTTACAATGTTTCGAGTAAACATCAATAAAAAAGTTTATTTATAATTGGGATTGATTTATTAAAATAGAGTAATTTTATAATTATGGTTGGTTATCCATTACAAAAGTAGACTTTAAGTTAAAAATATGTAGAAGTTACTGCTAAGAAAATTTGGAAATAGAAATTGAAGTATGGGAGCATAAGTTAATAAGACTTAATAAAAAATCATTGTTACTACGTATAGTTACTACGTATAACGTTAGTATAATAAAAAATCATTGTTGGATAAGATCTTTAAAAATAAAATTTGTGTATAATCATTTGGCATAAAGGATGGAAATGAAATAATAAAATATTTCTATTTCTATTTCGATTTACTAGTATTTACTAGTTTCTTGAGTTATTCACTATCTTCATATATTTCCTTTAACACTAGCAATATTTAATTTTATTTAACATTTTTTATGTTTCAATACTGTAATATTGATGTAATTATGTTCTATATTTTTAAAATAATTTACATTTATAATAAGTTATTTTATTCGTAAGAAAGTCCAAAGGTAAGTTCCTTCATTCTTAATTTCAAAAAACTTTTTTTTATATGAGTTTAAACATAAAAATACCTATATGCTTGATATGAAAAGTTAACTTTTTATCAGTAAATATTAAATTATTTTCTTTTGAAAAAGATTGTTACACTGAATTTTATTATTTCGTATAAAGTTTCAAATATTTTTAATTGTATTCACTTAAATTAAAAATTCAAAGATGGTTAAACAAAAATAATTCAAAAATATTATTTGTTTTAGATTTAAATAAATTAATTCACAATTATTATTTGTTTTAGATTTAAATAAAATTAATAATATATTTTAACATAAAAAACCCAGAGAGGAAGAGTATGAAATTATTTTCATTCTTCTGTTTTTTATTTTCTATTAAAACAACATCTTCTTTGAACATGTGTCAATTGTAGTAACTTTTATCTTCTTTCATTTTGATTATGAACGATTATTTTTGTCTAATTTATTAATCTAACATTTAATACATATTCAATTTCTTCTATCTATCTGGAGACCTATTAGCTTTTGTATTTAAATTTTATAAATTGCCAATGAACTCAATCAAGTACTGTTTTAATTCCTTCTCCTATTTTGTACTTAGTTTCTACACCACTTTCTTTGACCGACTGCGACTGTCGTATTCTTTGCTTTTATAATTGCCTTCGCCTTTAACATGACTTGTACAACTTTTAAATATATATATATATATATATATATATATATATATATATATATATATATATATATATATATAAAACTAACAAATATGTAAAGAGTATGGTCCAACAAAACTTATTTAATATTAATGACCTGGATATATTTGTTGGTTTAATTAGCCCGTATTAACAAAATATATATAGTTAAATATCAGCCATTTATTATATTTTAAATATTCTTTAATATCATATATCATCAATATATAAGATATATTTGATTAGTTTATATTATCTTTGTTATAATCATATTAATATACATGATAAGTTTTTATTGATTTTTCAAGATTTTTTAAAGCCAAAAAAATATAAATACATGTAATTCCTTTTGGGAATGACACACTCTCATACTCACTAGTATATTCATATAGATTCAAATTTTTTTACTGACTTGAGGTTGAAGAATCTTTTACTAGTGGATGTTCCCTTTTTGTTCCAGGTCCCAAAAACATTCATCATGAGTCATCAAACTATTTAGATCTTGCCATCTGTTAGAAGGTATTGTCACTTGTCAAAAGGTGGACACTCCAAATCCTAGTAAGAACGTTTGGAGCCTATTGTGGGTCTTGGTAAAATTTTTCCCCAACCTCATTCTTTCATGGTCACCAATAGAAGCCAAGTGCAATTGTCCGAGCCATCCATTCTAAGAAAGGAGGTGGAGTCTAATTTGATGACGATTATCCAAAACCACATACAAACGTTGATCTAGTAGAACGAGGAACTTTGTTAGCAATACGTGCACCCAATATCAAACAGATTTGCAAGCCTTGAACCAAAAACTGGATGGCCTAAAGGATGGGAAGTGGTACCAACCTCCCCATCGCCAAGAAAACCCCACCGGTACTGATGAGGCTCCTCCGTCGCGGTAGTCGTCGGAAAACCTTTCCCAATCGGTGTTCTACCGATTGAATCTCGCAGAGAGTGAGAGAAACGCAGCGGAATGAAGATGATGCTCGGTTCGCTCTGGTTTTTCAGTGGTTTGGGGAACCCGAGTAGGTAACAACCTAACCTAGAGTTTATGGTGAGCTGATGAACGGCAGGAGTGTTCTCTACCGAATATCTCATTCATCAAAAGCTGGATTACAAAGAAACGGCTTGCCATTTTATAGAACGAATGGCAACCAAGAAGATGAAAAATTAGGAGTGGCAATGCGGGTTGGCCCGGCCCGTTTAGGCCCGGCCCGCACAACGCGGGCTGGCCCGCCCAGCCCCGCATACTTTATGCGGGCTGAAAACATTGGCCCACCTCGCATACTCCTTAGCCCGGGCCCGCTGGCCGACCCGCTTTTTTTTTTTATTTTTATGATAAAACTTTCAATGTTTAAAAATTGGGAAACTTTAAGAAGTTCACAAAATTAAGTAAAGACTTTGGGGAATTAGATGATAAATTGATAATTCAACATTTTCATCATATTC
>Ga0209589_1008827_pt1 | contig 15570 bp, 15 predicted proteins | sample CowpeawhiteBW_FD_187525 | JGI IMG/M metagenome (GOLD analysis project Ga0209589, IMG submission 187525) | Root nodule microbial communities of legume samples collected from California USA - Cow pea white BW (SPAdes) (version 2) | ecosystem: Host-associated > Plants > Roots > Nodule | place: USA... | reverse complement strand
GGGAGGGGGGAGAAGAATGTTCACTTTCAACCTCTCCTTTAGGGTTCAAGATCATGTTCCTTTTTGTTGGGCAATTTGAAGCAATGTGACCATAGCCCAAACACTTAAAACATTTTATGGAACTAGTTCTTGAACCTTGGGAAGAGTTTGCACTTTCATGGGAGGTTCTATACGAATTGGCCCTAGGTGGGTGGTCTTTGGAAGGAGGATTTTCATCCTTTCTTTCTTTTCCTTTCCAAGTCCTAGAGTAGTAGTCATTGTAAGGAGTAATCTTCTTGGCCTCTTGTTTCTTTTTCAATTGACTTTCAACTTTTAAGGCCAAGTGTAAAATTTTGTCAAGAGTGGAGTACTCATACAACTCAACTACATCTTGAACTTCCCTTCTAAGACCACTCACAAATCTAGCTACCTTTTCTTCTTCACTTTGAAATTGGAGTCCTACTTTAAGAAGCATGGACTCCATCATTTTAACATATTAATTCACACACATACACCCTTGTTAAAGCCTTTGGAGCTTCAAAAGAGTCTCCCTCCTATAGTAGGAAGGAACAAATCTAGTGCGCATCAAAATCTTAATGTCCATCCAAGAGGCCACGGGTGGCTTTTGGTTAATATTGTCCATACACAATTGATGCCACCATGTCATGGCATAATCCTCAAATTCTAAAACTACAAGGTCTACTTGCTCTTGATCACTAACTAAATGAATATTAAATATTTGGTCCACTTTTTGCTCCCATTCAATGTAGAGGTTTGGATCATTCTCCCCCTTGAACTTTGGAATCTTGATTGGTGGAGGTTGTCTTTGTGCGAGTTAATTGCACCTTCCACCACCATCATGGTCGTGCCTTCTCCTTCTTCCACCATGGCTAGAGTCCTTGGAAGAGGACCTCCTCCTTCTCCTCTCATCTTCTCTAAGCTCAAGTCTTTCGATGTGCTCTTGTAGGAAGATCTCACTTTGCCTCCTATTCGCCATCAATTGATCAAAAGTTTCTCTTTTACTCACTTCTATCTCATGTAGGATGTTGGCAAGGGTGATTTGTTCACTTTCTTGGGCCATAGGAGTCACCACGGGAGGGGAATAAGGTGAGGCCGATTCCTCCTCCTCTTCTACCTCCAAGATTGGATCCATATTCATGTTCCTACACCAAAACTCACCAAAAACCGAGACAAGCAAGAGGTTAGATAATAAACAATGTCAAACCCAAGACCAAGTGTGGTCTTCTCAAGCACCTAAGTGTTTTTGATCACACTCCCAAAGCACACAAGCAAGGCTTACACTCAAAATCCTTCCAAACAAGTGAAAACACTTTTAAAGAGATGAAAACCTTTCAAAAGCAAAACAAGTGGCTCGGCCACAACACCCTAGGAAACAAGGAAATGAGAACAACTAAGACAAAATAAAGATTACCTAAATACAAGCAAGCAAAGCTCAGAAACAAGAAAGTTTAACTTCTAAGGAAAGTTGTTTTAAGACAAAACTTGAACAAGACTAAAGCAATGAAAAGCACTTTTAAAGACTCTATGGAAAACATTTGAACAAGCCAAGATTATACCTCAAATTATGCATACACTAAGAAAGATCATAACCAAGTTAAAGCATGGAACTAATTTGCCAATATCACCCAAAAATCCAAGTATAAAATTTGGTAGCATAACACCTAGTAAAAATGACCAAATGGATTCACCAATGAACACTTTAGCTCTCGGCCAAATGGTTATTTCTCATGAAAATAATTTTTCTTTTCAAAACTAGGTACTTAATTTTAAGGTGTCTTGAACACTTAGGTCCTTAAAAATTAGGTCAAAATCAATTTCAAGGAGCACACAACAACACAAGGCATAGATCTCATGCAATAACTCAAAACTTAGAAACAAGAACAAGAAAACTCAAAGAAGCATATGACAAGAGACTCAAAAGTAGCTAGGAATATTTTAAGAAGACTTTTAACATGTGAAGAAAAATTTTGGCATGGTAACATCTTAGCAAGCTCTCGGCCAAAGGAAACATAAGCACCAAAATTTCATGTTTTCACTTCACTAAGAACCATATATCAAGAGATGGGGTTTTTAGATACTTGAACCTTAAGTGAAGTGGAAAATTTATGTGCACACCATCTTGAACACCAAAAGGCCGAGAGGTCTCCAAGCCAAATAAGCCACCAAAACAAAGGTTAGCACAAGAAAAACACCATATTCAAGATAACCTAGGCTCTAGATACCAAATAATGAAGGATTATCTTGTTTTCTTTTAGAGTTATGAATATGGTGAAGTTGTTTAAGAAAGCTTTCTGAAAATTCCCACTGGACATTAAGATAGCAAGCTCATGAAAGGAAGAAGATAGTTGGATTTAAAGTTAAAAGTCACACGACATTAACAACACTTAAAGAGAAAAATGAAAGAAGAAACAATGAAAATGGAAAGCAAAGGAGATGATAAATGGAAGAAGCATGCCACTCATAGGGGGGGATCTAAGCCAACCAAACCCTAGAGATGAGTGATGGTGCCACCACTTGCAAGCAAGATAAGGCAAAGGTGAGTTCACTTCTAAGAAGGAGAGCTCTCAGAAATTAGATGGTTGAAAGCACAAGTTTATAACAAAATGATCAACCCTTTTACAAGACAAGGAGCACCCTTTAAATAGGAGTTCATAGGGGTCCTTTAGCAAATACAAAAACATGAAAGGGACTAACAAGCAAACCCTAAAAACCTAATGCTAGAGTGAAGTATCGGCCAAGTGAAGGAAAATGATTGGTGGATGCATTTCCATGAGGATTCTAGGCCAAAAAAGGAAGGAGACCAAGTAGCCTTCTAAGGAATAAACCAGAAGGCAAAAGGAGACAAGGTATTTGTCTACTTTTGCTTTTGCTTTATGCGTTTTGCTTTCCTCTCTCTTCCACGTCATCCATGTGCTCCAATCACCATGTGCCACCTAGCCATGCTCTACTTCTTCTTAATTACCTACATAACAAGACAAACAAGGATTAACATGTTGGGTTAAGTTAATCTAATCTTGGTTAAAGGTCAACTTTGGGTCAAAGTCAACAAGTCAACCAAAATAAGTCGACAAGAAACCAACTTAGGGAATTCAAACTAAAGTGATGCAAAACAAAGATAAAGGTGATGGAATAGAAGACTCCCCTCTAGACATGCTTCTAATGATCCTTCTTGAGGGAGCTTCTAAAGAGGTGGTGGTGGTCATCTAGGGTGAGGGCCTTGGAAAAAGGGGGAAGATTCACTAGAATAAGTTAGGAAAATGGGTTTTTGGGCAAGCATTACCTTTTTCACCCCTTTGAGGGAGATCATGCTGTTCTTGGCCTCTTTTCCATGCCCTTGCGCCTTCTCTTCTTTTCTTTTATTTAACATTTGAATTTGTTCCTCATTGACTTCTCTTGGTGAGAGAGGTAATAATGTAATCTTTTTGCCTTGGAAGTTAAAGGAAAACTTGTTGGAATGGCCATCATGAAAAGCTTTTTAATCAAATTGCCATGGCCTTCCTACTAAAATATGAGTTGCTTCCATGGGCACTAAGTCACATAATACCTCATCCTTGTAATTTCCAATGGAGAAGTTGATAAGAACTTACTTGTTAACTTTGATCTCACCTTCCTCACTAATCCAAGATAGCTTGTAGGGCTTGGCATGAGGGATGGTTTTCAAGCCAAGCTTGTCCACAACCCTTGTGCTAGCCACATTGACACAACTTCCACTATCAATTATGAGGGAGTAAGTTTTGTTGTTGATTTGGAACCTTGAGTGAAAAATATTTTCTCTTTGGTTTTCAAATTCTTTGGGCACTTGGCCTCACATGCGCCTAATGTAACATCCCCAAGGAATATTACTTTGAAAATAACATAAACAATTAAATAAAATGAAATAAAATGCGATAATATTGGTAATTCCTCATATATAAACACATGTTCCTAAAACGCGGGAAAATTAAAATCGCAAAGTTTCATCCATTGTAAATGTTCGCAATTCAAAGTTATTACAACTATAAAAGCCCAAAATGACTAATGTTCAAAACATAAAAAAAATATCAAAAAAACTCAAGTCTTCAAAAGCCCATATGATCTCGCACTCCAGTCTCAAGTGTCTCCTGGCTCACGTGTCAAATCATCTGCTCTTGGATAATAAATTATCCGATCATCGCCACACACATACAGATAGGGTGAGCTATGCATATATAAATATAAATTAAATATGATACCCATCCCAAGAAGTAAATTTACTGATATGGGTTAACTACAAATTATCCACCCCTGATCTCATATTCCTTCATAAGTCATATTCATGAAACTAGGTCTTGGGGCTTTTACTGTGCTTCCATGAAACTATCCCTTTCGTGGTCCAACCCTACGAGCCAATCTTGCTCATAGTCCAACCTCACAGACTCCTCGTCTATGGTAAAACATCCAAGCCTACCTAGCTTGGACCTTGGCACGCACGCAATCATCATACTATGGACTCCTCGCCCGATAGCAACCTATGGGAATAAAACTATTCCTTGCCCATCGTGCGTCCGACGCATGCAATCACCATACTAAGGACTCCTCGCCCATTAGTAGCCGACTGGAACTAACTAGTTCCATGCCCATCATGCGTCCTACCACCAAGCACATCCCAGACCCCTATTGGACTTAGTCCATCAAGTCCAAGCACAAAAGTAAGTGAACTTAGTCCTTCAAGTTCACTAATCAAAGAAATAACCAATTACACAACCACCAAAACCGCCTGGCACCGCCTAGACACCGTTAGGCGAATACTGGCAGAAAACCACCCGACGGTCACACCCCCACCGCTAGGCGACGCTGAAGAAAACAAAACTACACAGCTCTGTCACCGCCTGGCGGACACAACCCTGCCGCCAGGCGCCTAGCGCTGACAGTGGCCATTGCCACTATTTTACACCATACCGCCCGACGGTTCGCCCCGCGCCGCCAGGCGGCATACTAGTAGCGCACTGCTACTGATTTTGGCCCTTTTTACAATCCTTAAGGACCCCAACTTGTGATGCATTATTCACACATCTATCAAAGCACTTAGAACATAATATGGCAACCATCACTACATATATATATACAATTATTTCATGCCCAAACCAAGTAACTTCTTCCCTTAGCATTCTTTACTTTACCCACTAATTTAGACTATTCACACAATATCAATGTTGTAACCCTGCCCATTTGCTCCCAACACAATTTTTACAGTTTTCAGTACCCTTCTCAACTTATCATTTACACCCAATTATACCGCAAAATGATCCTTGGTGCACACACACGCTAAAGTGTCCACCATCACCCAATTCTAAAGAGGAAAACCCCGACTGCTAATCCAAATTCACACAAAAAAACTCCTGCGACTTCCCAAGAACACAACTCGCAGAAAACACCACAAATCGCCCTTTACTCTGATGCGCCGCCTGGCAGCGTTCTAGGTGCCACTAGGCGTTTCATTCCCATTTTGGGGTTCTGCCACATTTTCCCCCATCAATAATGATTCACAGACACTAAAAATTTAATCCACACTTAAACTAACAGACTTTCACGTACACACAACATCCATATTTCCTAACCTAATCATATCAACGTCGATTCCGCGAAAACATTGCACCAATCACAAAACTCATCCATGTTTTTCAATCCCAATCTCACATGAACCCTAAACTCCTAATTCCAGCGAGGGTTCACCCAATTTTCTACCAATTGAGCATTTTTAGATAACAAATTCAGCATACCAATTATTCTGAAATCATAAAATTACTCCAGACTTTCCAACATCACAAAAGAATCCAAAAATCCGAGAAAACTGGACGAGACAGTTTATGTCGCCTGGCGGGCAGTACCTAGCCGCCAGGCGGTGCATAGACAAACCCAGAAAAATAGGCTCTGGAGGCATGAGCCGCCTGGCGGGCTTTCAACGCCACCAGGCGGTTTCTGGGAATTTCTAAAAAACACGACAAAAGGCAATGAATCTCCAATTTGCACATTCCAACACATCCAGAACAGTACGAAAAACATATACATGATATATAACACGCAAAATAAAATCCCCTAACCTGGATTAAAGCTTTCCCTGAGTAATCTTGTACTTCTTTCCTTTGACTCCAAAATGGCCTTCCTTGGCTTCTCTCAATTCATCCCCCACGAATCCACTCACACTCTCAATTTCTCACTAAAATTCGCACTCCTCTGCCTATCTCACAATAACCTCTGCAGAAACCTTTCTCCCCTCTCACAATTAGCTTTTTAGTGATGTTTTAATGATGGTTTAAGGCCCTAAAACGAAAATTGCATTAAGAAATGGTGTAATGGCCATTCAAGCACACTTAATTAGATTATTTTCTAGCTACCCTTGACTGCTATTTCTGCTAGGGTTTCCTTTAACCCTTCAACTTCAAATCAAAACTAAAAATGGCAAAAATAGAGTTTCATTTAGGTCCTCCAAGGTTTGAACCCACACCCATGCACATACCAAACCAATGCCAAACCATTCAACCAATTCAAATTTCATGCTAACCAATATGATTCAATGATTATAACACTCCATAACATGATTAATATATATATAAAATAATACTAATTTAATAACATACAAAATGGCATACATAGGACTCAAACCTAAGTCCTCTCACACAATCAAAGTACTCTCAACCACTTGAGTTAGTACTTTTCCACGTCATAACATGCCGCATTTATTACCTTAAAGGTTCCTTTTACCCGCATTTATTAAATAATTATTTAATTAACTATTTAATTTTTCTCGGGTCTTACACCTAACCACCAACAAACCTCCTTCATTGGGTTTGATTTCATCCTCACTTGAAGATTGGGAAGAAGCGTGGGAGGAAGAACTTTTAGGGGAGAGGGGAGAAAAATGCTCACTTTCACCCTCTCCTTTTGGGTTCAAGATCATGTTCCTTTTTGTTGGGCAATTTGAAGCAATATGACCATCCCAAACATTTAAAACATTTTATGGAACTAGTTCTTGAACCTTGGGAAGAGTTTGGATTTTCATGGGAAACTCTAGGCGCACTTGACCTAGGTGGGTGGTCTTTGGAAGATATTTTCTCATCTTTTCTTTCTTTTCCTTTCAAAGTTCTAGAGTAGTAGTCATTATAAGGAGTACTCTTCTTGGCCTCTTGTTTCTTTTTTAATTAACTTTCAACTTTTAGGGCCAAGTGTAAAATTTTATCAAGAGTAGAGTACTCATACAATTCAACTACATCTTGAACTTATCTTCTAAGACCACTCATAAATCTAGCTACCTTTTGAGTCCTACTTTGAGAAGCATGGACTCCATCATTTTGTAATATTCATCCACACACATGGACCCTTGTTGAAGCCTTTGGAGCATGAATAGAGTCTCCCTCCTATATTAGGAAGGAACAAATGTAGCGCGCATCAAATTTTTAATGTCGATGCAAGAGGCCGTGGGTGGCTCTTGGTTAATATTGTCCATACATAATTGATGCCACCATGTCATGGCATAATCCTCAAATTCTAAGACTACGAAATCTACTTTCTCTTGATCACTAACCAAATGAATGTTAAAAATATGGTCCACTTTTTGCTCCCATTCAATGTAGATGTTTGGATCATTCTCTCCTTTGAAATTTTGAATTTTTATTTGTGCAGGTTTTCTTTGTGGGAGTTGATTGCGCCTTCCCTCACCATCATATTTGTGCCTTCTTCTTCTTCCACCATAGCTTGAATCCTCGGAAGAAGATCTCCTCCTTCTCCTCTCATCATCTCTATGTTCAAGCCTTTGAATGTGTTCATGAAGCAAAATCTCACTTTGTCTCCTATCCGCTCTCAATTGGTCAAAAGTTTATTTCCTACTAACTTCCATTTCACGTAGGATGTTGGCAAGGGTGATTTGTTCATTTTCTTGGACCATAGGAGTCACCATGGGAGGAGAATAAGGTGAAGTCGATTCCTCCTCTTCTACGTCCAAGATTGGTTCCATATTCATGTTTCCTACACCAAAACTCAAAAAGCCGAGACAAGAAAGAGGTTAGGGAAGAGAAGCAAGTTAAAAACCGAGACTAAGTGTGGTCTTCAAATGCACCCAAGTGTTTTGGTCACACTCCCAAAGCACACAAGCAAGGCTAACACTCGAATCCTTCCAAACAAGTGAAAGACACCTTAAAATGATGAAAACCTTTCAAAAGCAAGACAAGTGGCTCGGCCACAACACTCTAGGAAAGCAAGAAAATGAAAACAACTAAGACAAAACAAAGATTACGTAAAGACAAGCAAGCAAAGCTCAAAACAAGAAAGTTAAACTTCTAAGGAAATTTGTTTTAAAGACAAAACATGAATAAGACTAAAGCAAGGAAAAACACTTTTAAGACTCCATAGAAAGCATTTGAACAAGCCAAGATTATACCTCAAATTATGCATACACCAAGAAAGGTCATCACCCATTTTTGAAAAGGGGGAACTAATTTGCCAACATCACCCAAAACTCAAGCATAAAATTTGGTAGCATAACACCTAGTAAAAATTGCCAAATGGAATCACCAAACAACATAAAAGCTCTCGGCTAAATAGGTTTTTGCCATGGAAAACACTTTTTTTCAAAACTAGGTGCCTAAGATGATGAGAAGGATATTTTAGGGTGTCTTGAACACTTAGTTCCTTTAAAATTAGGTCAAGATCAATTTCAAGGAGCATACAATAATACAAGGCATAGATCTCATGCAATAGCTCAAATACTTAGAAACAAGAACAAGAAAACTCAAATAAGCATATGACAAGAGACTCAAACGTAGCAAGGAACATTTTAAGAAGACTTTCAACATGTGAAGAAAATTTTTTGGCATGGTAACGACTAGAATGCTCTCGATTTTTAAGAAAGGAAAACCATACACTTCATATTCTCACTTCAAACAAGCACATACATCAAGAGATGATTTTTTGGATACATAACCTCTTGTGGAGTGGGAAGAAAATGTACACACCACTTGAACAAGCCAAAACCGAGAGGTCTCCAACCCAAGAAAGCCACCAAAACAAGGCTTAGCAGAAGAAAAACACCATATTCAAGATAACCTAGGCTCTAGATACCAAATGATGAAGGATTATCTTGTTTACTTTTAGATTTACGAATATGGTGAATTTGTTTAAGAAAACATTTTGAAAATTCCCACTGGACATTAAGATATCAAGCTATCTATATTTGAAGGTTAATTTCTCAAGCTCATAAAAGGGAGAAGAGAGTTGGTTGAAGTTCAAGTAGCACACGGTTTTAACAAAATTTAGAGAACAAAAATGAAAGAAGAAACAAATAAAATGGAAAGCATAGAAGGTGGTGATATGGAGGAAGCGCGCCACTCATAGGGGGGATCTAAGCCAACCAAACCCTAGAGATGAGTGATTGGTGCTGCCACTTGCAAGCACGATAAGGCTTGCAAGTGGAGAGTTTCACTTCATGGAAGGAGAGCTCACGAAAATTTAGTGGTTTAAATACAAGGTTTATAACATCAAAATGATCAACCCTTTTACAAGACAATGAGCCCCCTTTAAATAGAAGTCCATAGGGGTCCTTTAGCAAAAACACAAACATGAAAGGGATCAACTAGCAAACGCTAATTCCTAGGTTAGGAATGCCACATGGCCAAAATTAGAGGCCTTGATTGGTGGATGCATTTCCATGAGGATTCTAGGCCAAAAAGCGAAAGAGATCATGTAGCTTTCAAAAGGAATCATCCAAAATGGCAAAAGGAGACAAGGTACATGTCTACTTTTGCTTTTACTTTATGCTTTTTGCTTTTCTCTCTCTCCTCCACATCATCCACATGCTCCAATCACCATGCGCCACCTAGCATGCTCTACTTTCTTTAATTACTTACAAAAACAAGACAAACAAATATTAGCATGTTGGTTTAAGTTAAGCTAATCTTGGTCAAAGGTCAACTTTGGTCAAAGTCAACAAGTCAACCAAAATAAGTCAACTAAAAACCAACTTAAGGAATTCAAACTAAAGTAATGGAAAACAAAGATAAAGGTGATGTAATAGAAGACTCTCCTCTAGACATGCTTCTAGTGATCCTTCTTGAGGGTGCCTCTATGGAGGTATCATGGTTGGTCACGCCTTCATCATCCATTCATGGCAATTCTGGTTCGTTCCAAAGCTTTGATAGTGGATGCGTGAAGGTTGTTGCAAGCGATATTGAAGTTGCTCTAGGTGCGTTGCAGGTGCGGTGGCTATTGTGGTCTGACTAGGTGCAGTTATGGTGCAAAGAGGAAGGAGGAAACAACTTCAGCTCGTTGTGGCTGCAATGGCTGCTGCTTGTGTGTAGGTATAATGCAGCTATTGCCATGGTTGGTGTGCGAGGAAGCAGGTGTTGTTCCGTGACTCACGATGGTGCGAGGTTTTGATGTAGTGGCTCAGTGTTGTGCAGGTGCGCGGTGGTGGAGCATGAACGCGTTAATGGTGGAAGAACTCTGGTGTGTTGACCGTGAACAACGGCGACAGCCGGCATGGTGATGGTGGGAGAGGAGAAATATTAGGGTTAGGGTTCCATTTTGGGAGATGGTGACGTGGCAGTGTATGGTTGGTATGTTTAGTGAGTGGAGGATCATGACACGTGTCATCTTGTGGTTGGACATATTAATTAGTGGAGGATTACCACATGGCATGATCTGGTTGAATACAGTTTAAGTGGTCGGAGGGGTGAAACTTAGTAAAAACTGGGGGTGCCGAACAAGTTTTTGTGGTCCATTTGCAGGAAGAGTGTGTAAAAAAAACTGAGGGTGCATTTAGCTCCTAAATTATTCTTTTCTAGAATTTCTTGATTTTGGACTTATTTTGTAACTGTGAATATTTCAAATCCACACTTTTAATGACCCAAATTAAACTTCAGTTGCATTAACGAACGTTAGAATATCCAATAATATTTTATGCAACTAAAATCAATTTTTACGTCATTTTTTACTTACGTACTCATTAAATCCAATAATCACAAATCCTATTTAAATCAATCCTTAAGTACAAAAGTTCTATTAAATCCCCAAATTTAAACATTAAATGAGGGCAAAAAATTTGAACTCATCACACACCCACACTTATCCTTTTGCATTCTTAGGCAAAATTGAACAATTTTAAAACTTTATTCTAAGGTATTTTATTCCATATCTTCACTGGATTAAAGGAATGAATACAAATGGAAACAAATCAGTCTTCTAGAATTCATGTTGTCATGCACATACAAATGGAAAGATTCTAGTTTTCACACATGTGTTAATCTTTTGAGTTTACAATATAATCAAATATGAAAGAGAAACACTCAAGTTAAATGTATATTTTCTCACCAAAATTCGCTCACGTGTTTTGGCTTGTGTTTCCACTCAAAATACCCATGCAAGTAAACATTTTCAATGCTTAGCAAGACTCTAATATTCACAACTTTCAGAAAACATGCATTCAAAAACCATGAGGACTTTTCATAGGTTATAATGGGGCCAAGGCAAAGGTAGGAAATTTTTTTTAGGATTTTAGTGTTTTTGAAATAGTAAGGTAGAAAGAATTATGGAGCATAGTTTCAAAAACAATCCCTTTTGTCTTTTTTCTCTTTATCCTTTGTTGCTCTTTTTCAAAAAGCAATCATTTTTCATTTCAACACTCTATCATCAACAATTATAATGATAAACTAGTCCATAACATCTCTGCTCATCAGCATGCTATCAAAGGTTTTTGGCATTAGTTGGATTTGCAAAGATACTTTTAAACCTTGGAATTATTAGTAGATACCAAACAACCTTCGGAGGTTGTGCTTTATGACCTCATCAGTATTCTCTTTATCATCATCTTTCACTTTATAACGTGATAACCCACACTTAGGACAACTCTGTAAACTCTTTTCTATGTAAAATACAATCATTAGGACATGCATGAATCTTCTCATATTCCATACCCATCGGACAAAGTATTGTTTTGGCCTCATACATTCGATTAGGAAATGTATTACTTTGAGGAAGTATTTCCTTCCACAAATGAAGCAATTATGTGAAGCTTTTATCAGTCCACCCTTTTAATTCCTTCAAATTGATCAACCTTAACACTACTGATAATCGTTTGAAGTTAGTTTAACTAGGATATAACGGGGTCTATGCATCTGTAGTCATATTTTCATACACAACTTTAGCAAAGGGTTGTACTCCAACATCACGAATCATGTCCTCTAATCTATCTTCCATTGTCGATTCCACAAATTGATGTGCTTCATCCACCATGCCACACCCATGTTGTATAATTCTTTAAAAATCCATAACATAAAAGATGTTCTCTAATCTCAACCACATCTAATATTCTCCCATTCAAAAATTGACACATGGACACCTCATCTTTCCTCTATATTTTGCACTACCATCATGATGTTGAATAGGTTCTATAAACTCCTCGACTCCTTTCTCATAATCATCACTTATACATGATAGATTAATCCAACTCTGATCCATCATTGTTTTGTAACGACAAGGAATTTTACAGTACATAAAAGTAATAAGTGTCTGGGGTCGGACACCTCCAAATTCAATCTCAACCCATTGCTGGGGGTCGGACACCCCAGACTCAATTCCAACTCGTTTGACAATACGCATATACCATAATAATTCAACAAATACTTAAATTTAAAAACTAAATATTGTCATGAAAAAACAATACATAAAAAATAAATAAAATTTAAAACACTAATAACTATAATATTAAAAAAAATTAAAAAGAAGTATACATACCTAGCCGTCCACACCCATGATGTTTAGAGGGAGAAGAAGCTAATGCACTTGGCACCGCTTTAAGTTGCTCTCGTGCAATTAGTAGCAGCAAGGGAGGTACGGTGGCAGGGTGCGATGGAAGCAATGGAGACTTCACAAGGACAACAACGATGTGATGGTAGTGGCAACGATGTAGCAACAACGATGGGGTGGAAAACTTCCCAGCAGCGACGCAGTCGCAACGGTAGTGGCACAGTGGCAACGATGGCAGCGCATTGGCAGCACAACCTAAGCAATAGCGTCAACAATCCTCGTAGTAGGGACACGGTGGAAGCGATAGTAGGGACGTGGTGGCAGCGGTAGGGTGGACGTCGCAGTAGGACCCAAGCAGCAACGGTGGCTAGCACAATGACGACTTCACAATCTTTGGCACATTAATGAAATTTAAAAAGAAAAAAAATTCCCACATGATAACGCTATCGTTAAGCGATCAAATTACCACTACTTAACTTTAGCAACTTTAGTATTGCCAAGTTAGTAGTGAACAAACAAGTTAGGGTTAAGATAACCCTCAGTCGTCTCTCAATGAATACGGAATTGATTTCAAATATTTGATTCTTATATAAATGAAATTAAAAATAGTAATAATAAAAATATGGGGTTGTGATATGTAAAGAATGATTGTCACACAAATAAAATATTGTAAACACAGTAATAGAAAATAGGTCAATTCCACTGCTTTTTCAAAATAGGATTCTTCATCAGTTATCTAGAGATTATTGTTAAATTAATTATTGTTGTTGATTTACAAATTAACCAATGTACAGTCTCAATTCATTTGTTGGCATTCTCACTTTTAATCAAAGTACAATCTCAATTAAAAGGTGAGAATTTTTAGATTATCCATAGTAAATTCAACAAAAGTACAGTCTCAATTAAATTTTACTATGCCTAATCATGTCTATTCCTTTGTTTCCTTACCAAATAGAAAACTTAATTAATCAAAGTAAAGTCTTGACTAATTTTAGTTAAAGTGATTAACTTTAATAAAAGTACAGTCTCAATTACTGGAAAAAACTTATTTAATCAAATGAAAGTTTCTAAATAAAATCAAAGTAAAGTCTCAATTCAATTTAAAAAACTTTTAACTCATATGATTAGCATGCATGTAGATTTAAAATCATTATTTTTTATTCAATTAAGAAGCAAAGGACATAGATAAAAAAAATCACAACAATAATAAAAAATAATAAATATATAAATTCATCTAACCTTAGAATCCAGTTAATAAATTACAGTGGAATCAACCGTAAAAGCTTGGCCCTTCATGGCTTTGATGGAATACATGATAATATGATGAAGGAAAGGACATAAAAGAAAAGGAAGAATGAGAGATGTGGTGGATGACGATACTTGCCAAAACTATAAAGTTCCTAAGTTGTCCCTCTTCTGCTCCTTGAGGTCTCTTTATATAGGCTTTGATTGGACTTGGGTTTTATGTGTTTTATTGCTGAAATATTTTATCTTTATTTAATTAATTAGCAACTTAATTTCTGTCCAATTTCCAATTATGCCCCTCTTGTTTCACCATTTTTACAATATTGACCAGAATTTGACCAGAGTTGACTACTGCTTTGACCAGTTGACCAGTTTGACTGCCCTATGAGAAGCTGACACGTGGCAGAGTGCACTCTCTTTCCAGAATTAGGGTTTCAGTCTCACACTCTTCTCCAACGAAACTGCTATGTGATGACGGTTGCTGGGGTGCAGATTCCGGCGAGATTGGCGGTTGTTGGAGCTCTCATCTTCCGGTTGTTGCATGCTGTAGTCGTTGCTCTGTGGACGTGAGAAGTGTTGTTGGCTCGTAGATCACGCAGATTCAGTGCAAGTTGTGGTGGTGTTGCGACGGTGGTGCAACTAGAGGGACTCACGCGTTTGTTCACGGTGATGGTGCTTCCACTGCCATGGGTCTGCTACGTTCTCCAAGCAAGGTTGAAGATGGTGGCTTCCATGGTGGAAGAGGTTCTGGTGCGGTGGCTGGAACGGCGTTGAGCGTGAAGGTGTTGTAGTGTGTCTGGTTCGTGAAGGTGGTGGTTGCGTCGCGGTGGCTGTTGCAATGGCGCTTTTGAACAACGTGGCTGACGAACGGTGGACGGACGACGGCTTCTATGGTGATGGAAGGTGATGATGAAAAGTTGGGTTAGGGTTTCATTTTGGGAGATGGTGACGTGGCAAGCTTTGATTGATCAATTTGGTGAGTGGAGGATTATGACACGTGTCATCATTGGTCAGATTTAGAAGGTGAGGATTGCCACATGGCATAATTTGGTTGAGTGGAGTTTAAGTGGTAGGAGGGGTGCAACTTAGTAAAGTTGGGGGTGCATAACAGGTTTTTGTGGTCCACTTGCATGAAGAGTGTGTAAATAAAAACTAGGGGTGCATTTAGCTCCTGACTATTGCTTTTCAGAATTTGCTGATTTTGGACTTATTTTGTAACTTTGAATACTTCAAATCCATACTTTTAATGACCAAAAATAAATTCCAGCTGCATTAACAAACGTTAGAATATCCAATAATATTTTATGCAACTAGAATAAATTTTTATGCCATTTTTAACTTACGTACTCATTAAATTCAATAATCCCAAATCCTAATTAAATCAATTCTTAAGCACAAAAATTCTATTAAATGATAAAGGCGTGACCACCTCCTTAGAAGCTCCCTCAAGAAGGATCACTAGAAGCATGTATAGAGGGGAGTCTTCTATTCCATCACCTTTATCTTTGTTTTGCATTACTTTAGTTTGAATTCCCTAAGTTGGTTTCTAGTTGATTTATTTTGGTTGACTTG
>Ga0209589_1008822_pt1 | contig 15572 bp, 11 predicted proteins | sample CowpeawhiteBW_FD_187525 | JGI IMG/M metagenome (GOLD analysis project Ga0209589, IMG submission 187525) | Root nodule microbial communities of legume samples collected from California USA - Cow pea white BW (SPAdes) (version 2) | ecosystem: Host-associated > Plants > Roots > Nodule | place: USA... | reverse complement strand
CTAAACATCTAAAGGGATAACCTGCACCTCATATCACCAACATAAGCCATCAAGGCAAGTAGCCGGCCTAGACCGACTACTCCAGCATATCCGGTAAGATTAGAGCCTAGGCCGACCACTCCAACGAACTCAGTATAATGGAAACATCCGCGTTCAATAAACCTTAAGGGCCTGAGTTAGGGCCCTGGTCCACTCACAGCCCAAGCTAGAGCCCAAGTCAAGGCCCAACCCATGGGATGGTCAGACATCATTAATTCTCTATAAATACACGTGGACCCCAGCAATTAAAGGTACGCATTCATTAATCACTGATTTGACTCTCTAAGAACTTTGACTTACTTGAGCTTCAAAGACTCTTCTGTAGGTAACCCCTCCTGGGTTCAAGCTAACATGTATCGACTGGGAAGAGGCCAACTGAAGAGATAACAGACTACATGGTAAGGTGATACTCGTGTCTAACTTATGTTATTTGTTTTCTGCAGGAACAATTAAAATTGAACTTTGGAAGTTAAAGGCACTTATGAATGGAAAAGATTAGAAATGATATGAATTGATATTGTTGGGTTAGAATTCACCAACTATGCTCTCATGCAACTTTAATTTGACATCCTCTGCATTAATATGCTAATGCTCCACAATTTTACTCAAACCCTTATTCCTCAATGGATTGAGCCTAAATTTCCTTATTAAGAGTCAATTCCTTGATCTCTTAATAAGCAAATTTGCTTAATGCATTAGGGTTTAAGACAACCAATGGGTCAAGCCCCACTCCTAGGTACAAGCTCCATTAAGTTTTCTTGTTCCAAATCAAGGTTTCAAAACATATTTCCACACCCAATGAACAAAAAATCATGTAATGGATGGCTAAACCAATGCAAGCATTAAGTGAAGAAACAAGAAGAGTAGCATTCAATGAAAAAGGCATTTATATATTCAAATCATTGCAATTACATAAGAGTGCAGTGGCTACATCTAACCTCAACAAAAATGGGTTTAGCTCTCCATTGTCATAGAGAGCTCAAACTTGTAAATGGAAGAAATGGAAGAGAAAGAGATACAAAGAGGAAGATGGAGTTGTTCCCACAAGCCCTAGTACTCCTCCAAGCTCTCCAAAATGAGTGTTCTTGTGCCTCCCACTGCCAAAGATTGTTTCCTCTTGAAAATCTAGAAGAAATAGGTTTAATTTTGCCACATCAGCACAGGTGCTGCTCAACGTCGTCCTCACACCGCTCAACGTCCAAAAAATGCGAGCCAATTAGCGCTTAGCCTTGAATTCTAGCGCTGAACACTAGAAAAGGAGAGAGAAATGAGGCTTAGCCTTGAATTCTGACGCTCAACCTTGAAATGCTAAGTTCAAATCTTAAAATTTGGCTTTTTTTCTTCTTTCTTCTCTGGTTGACCACTTCTTTGGCTTGAGACAAAAGCTTCCTATTATTAAATTGGACACAAAAATGGGGATTAGTAGTATAATTAGATCTATGTAACCCATATTGTATTTATTCACAAAAGTAAAGTAAAAGTGAGGATTAAGTGGATAAAAAACTCAAGAGGAGTTGGTTTTGTTAGCAAAAGATAGCCAAGATGAATGTAAAAATCTACATTATCAACTCTGCCAAACTTAAAACCTTGCTTGTCCTCAAGCAAAAGGGTAACTTGGCCTAGATGAACAACACAATTGCACCGATCTAGCAACTCAAGAGAACATAGTTAAACAACCAAAACAAATGTCAATTTTGCTTGCTCTTATTTGAAAGATTGTTTGGCACATGTGTTTCATTAGCAAGGCAAGTTAAAGCTATGGTGCTCACAAAACAAAAGCTTCACAAGTGCATGCAAAAGTTTATAAGGGATCAACAATCATGGCAAAATGTTTCCTTGATCAATGGGAACCACTTCTCACAAGAACAAGTGTTTCACTCAAGCCCACTAGTGTATGGATATAAATAACATTCTCTCCACCATCACAATGTCACACAATTTAACTTTGCTTTTTGATCAAAATGGCTAAAACTTTCACAAGCATGCTATCATCACAAGGGCTTTTATGGCTTGTATCGTGGCTAGGCTAAGAAGGAAATTTGGTTTTTCAGGATAACAAAAGTACCTTGAGCTAAGAGAGCAACTAATCAAATCATGAAAGTATTTTTCTCCCTTCTCTATTGAACAAATGAAACCAGTTCCCAACTTGCTTGCACCAATTTTTATTCTTTGCACCAATTTTTTGTTTTGTTTTTGAATTGAACCAAAAACTTTACAAATTTTCTCATGCTCCCTTATATCAACAATAATTCCCCCAAACTTGAACCATACTCATGACTAACAATCATTTGCTCTCTCAAGCTCAAAGTAAGGTAGTCATAATGTTCACTATGCTTAGGGTTCAAGGAATGACACATTTTGTCTTTAAGGCTCAAAGACTCAAAGGGTTTGCACAAGAAATCTACTTGAAAAAGATTGGCTCAATTATATAACAGGAAAAAGAAAGATGGCCTTGATCATCTTTAGCATGCAAGTAAATGTAGCAAATGAACTCAAGAAAAATCAATTATGAGTCCACAATGATAGCATTCACACAAATCAACTCTAGGGCACAACCTCTCATAGGGTACTTTTGGTTCCACAATTGTCAACATATGTCAAAATCATTGATCACAATTAAAATCAAGCATCACTATATCATAATGAGATCAACCACAAGCTCATGCTTACAAGCAAATTCAACATCATTTCATAACATGCACAAAAGATGATCATGAAAAGTATCAAGTCAATGCAAAAGATTAGTTCACCAACCATGGTACAAAGTTCAACACTATCAAAAGAAAGTCTAAAAGCATAATTGAAAATCAAGACTATTTATAAAACAAGTCCTGCAAAAGAGAGTCATCTTTCAGCTCCAAGGCTCTCATGAGACGCTATCCTCACTCTTGGCGGAGCAATCATCATTGGACCCCTCCTCTTCATCATCATTAGTAGCTGCAGTAGAGGAAGTCACCCCTCCTCCTCTAGAAAGGTTGGCCTAGTCCCTAGGCCATGCTACTCTAGCCTCGACTTCCTCAGCAAATAAAAGATGCAGCTCAAGCATGGCTAAAGACACATCTCGGATCATCTCCATGTGTACCACTCCGAGTCGACGGAGGGCATTTAGCTTGAGGTCCAAGGATTGCATGTGCAACTACATCATCTGCCATGCATCAGGGGAAGGGGAGTTGGTTGTTGGCTAGGATTAAGTGGTGGTGGTGATGGTTTGAATTTGAGAGAGATTTGAGATTGGGGGAGGAGTGGCTCAAAATTGGGAGAGTGGAGAGTGAGAGTGAGAAAGGCTAAGGGTGAGTGTTGGGTAATATTGGGCCAAATCACTTTGCACACAACCTAAATGATTCAAAATTATGCTCGAGCCAGCGTTGAACACCCAAAACCAGCATTGAGCGCTGTATCAGCAAAAACAGGGTTTTTTGGTTTTTTGGTGTGGCGTTGAGCGCTAAAGCTGTAGAGGTGTATTATTCTTGTTGAGGCTGAGCGCCAGAAATCAAGGCTGAGTGCTGAAGCTGTAGTGGTCATTTTTTCTCACTAAGGCTGAGCAGTATGGGGCAAGGCTGAGCGTCAAAGCTGCAACAATTATGATTTCTATGCTTTTTCTCTCAACCTTTGGACCTTGGCACTCAACACTTATGCAAACATGTATTCAAACAAAAATGAAGCTAAGACTAACTTAAATACACTCTAAAACCACACTAACAACATCAAAAGCTTGATGCACACATGACTTAAAACAAAGAGAAAAGCATGCTATACTTGACATCAATTTTCACAAACACACCAAATTTCACAACAAGACGTAAAACAACAAACTGAAATAAGAGAAAGAGTTTAGAACGCTGGGTTGCCTCCCATGAAGCGCTTGTTTAACGTCACGAGCTTGACGGGTAAGGTGCTTAAGCTTGGTTGGTGCTTTTGGTGTGCTCCTTCCCAACCTCACATCTATACAACTTCAATTGATCACTAGTCACCAATTTAGTCCTTCTAGAATAAGGAGCTTCAATTTCAATCCTTCCATCAACTTTGATGTCTCTAATAACCCATAGCCTTGCCCATTTTGACTTGAATCCTTTGTCATCACAATTGGTTGGTCGGGTCTAAGCCCATTAGTCCCCATCAAAGAGTGGTGGTGAACTCGAACGTCATCTTTCTCTTCCTTCTCTTCATTCACTTTCGCAGAGAAACAATTGGAGCACTTTTCAAGCAACTTTGTAGCTTGTCAAGGTCTACTAGTCACAGATAAGAATTCATTGATGGCCTTAAGACTAGTTTGTTCATCAATCGGTTCTTGCAAAGCTTTAAGAACATTGAGCGTCACCTCTTCATCTTAGTCTTTCAATTTTAGCGTTCCATCATCCACATTGATAACAACCTTTGTTGTCTTCTTGAATGGCCTCCCAAGAATGAGTGGCACCCCTTCACCTTTCTCCATTTTCCATCACCACAAAATCAACTGGGAATTTAAGCTTATCTATTTGGACCACCACATCTTCCACCATGCCATAGGGGTATTTGATGGAGCTGTCTGCTAGTTGCAAGGTCATCCTTGTTGGCTTGGCTTTGAGACCACCAATCTTTTTAGGCATAGATAAGGGCATCAGATTAATGCTAGCCCCTAAGTCAACAAGAGCTTTCCCCATATCTTAATTTCCAACGATGTAGGGGATGGTGAAGCTACCCGGATCCTTGAATTGTGGAGGAAGATTTTTTTGAATAATGGCACTACAATTCCCTTGCATTTCAATGGTTTCCTGCTCTATGTATTTCTTATTTTTTTCTAAGGAATTCCTTCATGAACTTTGCATAAGAAGGTATTTGTTAAAGTGCTTCAGAAAAGGGGATCTTGATCTCAAGTTGCTTGAATATGTCTTTGAACCGAGCTAACTGTTTCTCCTTCTCTTTTCTTGAAGGATTTTGAGGATAGGGAGGGGGTTTCACAACAACTTTCTCTTTTTGTCTTTTCTCTTTATCTTTCTATTCACTTTTATTCTCTTCTTCTTCCACGCCAATCTCTTCATCAACTTCTTCCTCCTGAATATCTTCTTCATTCTTTTTCTTTTCTCTAGCCTCCACCTTTTCTTTAGAACCTAGCCCAACCTCCTTTCCACTTCTAGTGAAAATGGCCTTACATTGCTCTTTGGGGTTCGTTTCGGTGTTGGCGGAAAAAGAACTTCCTCGTTGGTCAGCCAATTGCTTGGCCAATTGCCCCACTTGCACCTCCAAGTTTTTTATTGATGCATCAGTGTTCTTTAGATTTTGAATTGACATTTGCAAGAACTGCTGCGTCATGTCCTCAAGCTTTGAGGTTCTGTCAGTCAAAGAGGGATGGTGATAACTTGGCTGAGTTGGGGGTCTATTAGAGGGTCCTGATTGGCCTATGTTCTCGTGAGGCCTGCATTCTTGATTGAAATTTCCTTGATGGCCCTGATTACTCATATAACTAACTTCCTCTTAAGATGTTCTTTGCATGGCACATTGTCCATTAGAATGGTTTTCCCCACACAATTCACAGCCTTTCCCTTTTTGATTTTGAGCTAGAGACACATTTTGAAGTTCTTGAGGAAGTTGAGAAAGTTTCTTCATAAGAGCTTCAAGTTGTTGAGTCATGATTTTGTTTTGAGCTAGCAAGGCATCTTGGGATTGAAGCTCTAAGACACCTTTCTTTTGTACATGGGTTCTCTCATTATAAGCATCATTGTCACTAGCTACCATGTTCTCTACCAACTCGTAGGCTTCCTCTAGTGTCTTTAACTTGATATTTCCTCCAGCTGAAGTATCCAACATAAGCTTTGTTTGGGATCTAAGCCCTGCCAAGAAAAATGTAATTTGTGTATGTTGATCGAACCCATGAACAGGAATTTTCCTTAGCCGTCCTTTAAATCTATCCCATGCTTGACCCAAGGACTCATCAACATCTTGTTGGAATGCAAATATATCTTGCTTTCCCTTGTTGACTTTGGACTGGGGAAAATATTTGCTCACATCATCCCAATCAGTGAGGCTACTCTCAAGGAAGGAATTCAGCCAGGCTTTAGCAGGTCCTGCTAGTGAGAACGGGAAGAGACTCAGGCGTATGGCTTCATAAAGAACTTGATGGATCTTCATAGTATTACATATCTCTAAGAATGTGGCCAGATGAGTATATGGATTTTCATGAAACAGGTCGTTGACTAATTACTCTGAACCAGGTGAATAAAAGCTGGCTTCATATCCATGTTAGTGGCATTGACGGTTGGCCTAGCAATACTGTTGAAGTTGATATGGCCTGTGAACGTTGCATAATCTTCCAAAGTGCGTTTTTCACGACCTCTACCATCACCATGAGGATTTCCAGCCATTTCTTCTTTTGGAAAAGAATTAAGATTCTGATAAGTAGATATAAGAGTGTGTGAAGCAGAAAAGTGAAAGGAAACTTACTGTGCTTGAGTGATTTCTGCGGGCATTTTTCTCTATCTCAGGATCGACAAGGAGTGGTTCTGAAGATACAGTCCTCCTTGTACGGATCCTACCCTGCATAAACTATAGAACAACAACAAAAGCAAGCTCGAATTGCAAGTTAGCCCAAAAAATGTGTGTATATAAGTAAACAAAAACAATAAATATGAACAAAAGAATTAAGTCTAAATAAGTTAAAAATCACACAATAGTCTAGTTTTAGACACGGGTCCCCGACAACGGCGCCAAAAACTTGTTAAGACTCCAGCAAGTGTACCAGGTCGCGTAAGTAGTAAATGGTATGACCGAGATATCGTTTCTCAAGAGACTCGTGTATACTAAATAATTGCGTAATTAGTGACTAATTTAAACTAAAGAATAAATCCATATTTTGAGTTTCATGTACGAAATTAAATTTTGCATAAATGATTAAAATTGAACTTTGGAAGTTAAAGGCACTTATGAATGGAAAAGATTAGAAATGATATGAATTGATATTGTTAGGGTTAGAATTCACGAACTATGCTCTCATGCAACTATAATATGAAATCCTCTACGTTAATATGATAATGCGAACCCACAATTGTACTCAAACCCTAATTCCTCAATGGATTGAGCCTAAATTTCGTTATTAAGAGTCAATTCCTTGATCTCTTAATAAGCAAATTTACTTTATGCACTAGGGTTTAAGACAACCAATGGGTCAAGCCCCATTGCTAGGTACAAGCTCCATTGAGTTTTCTTGTTCCAAATCAAGGTTTCAAAAGATATTTTCACACCCAATGAACCAAAAATCATGCAATGGATGGCTAAATCAATGCAAGCATTAAGTGAAGAAACAAAAAGACTAGTATTCAATGAAAAAGGCATTTATATATTCAAAGAATTGCAATTACATAAGAGTGCAGTGGCTACATCTAACCCCAACAAAAATGGGTTTAGCTCTCCATTGTCATGGAGAGCTCAAGCTTGCAAATGGAAGAAATGGAAGAGAAAGAGATACAAAGAGGAAGATGGAGTTGTTCCCACAAGCCCTAGCACTCCTCCAAGCTCTTCAAAATGAGTTTTCTTGTGCCTCCCACTGCCAAAGACTGTTTCCTCTCAAAAATCCAGAAGAAATAGTTTTAATTTTGCCACATCAGCATAGGTGTCGCTCAGCATCGTCCCCGCATCGCTCATCGTCCAAAAAATGTTAGCCAATCAGCGCTTAACGTTGGCTTCTGGCTCTCAACGCCAAAAAATGCGACAAGAATGACGCTCAACCTTGAATTCTAGTGTTGAGCACTGTAAAATGTGAGAGGAATGGTGCTTAGCCTTGAATTCTAGCGCTTTGCCTTGAAATGCTAAGTTCAAATCTTCAAATTTGGCTTTTTTTCTTCTTTCTTCTCTGGTTAACCACTTCTTTGGCTTGAGACAAAAGCTTCCTATCATTAAATTGGACACAAAAATGGGGATTAATGGTATAATTAGATCTATGTAACCTATATTGTATTTATTCACAAAAGCAAAGTAAAAGTGAGGATTAAGTGGGTAAAAAGCTCAAGAGGAGTTGTTTTTGTTAGCAAAAGATAACTAAGATAATGGTATAAATCTACATTATCACAAATATGAATACCAATGGATAATGCTTATGCATGTATTTATAGAATCAGCGTGTTGATTTTTAAAATCAATGAATTAATTTGTACAAATATTCTGGTTTCAATGCAGTACAAGAAATCACAATCAATTAATAGTAATGGAATTTGTATCAGAGCATTCAGTGATGTGTTTCCCATGTGTTTTATGTGCTATTCACTCAAAAATAGTTCACACCAAATGCATTCACATTGGAAATCATGCAATTAAAGTACTTTATGGTCAATGCAATCTAAAAAGTTATTTTTTTCTCTGATGTAATAGTTGTTATATGTTGCTACTATAGTCCAAATAATGTCATGTGATGGATACTTTGACTGGGTCAATGAATTAAAATCAATTCAAGAAAATTCACATCAGCATAAGTGAAATCAACACATAAAAATACAGAGTCAGTCGACTAAAATTGTACAAGGTCATAAATGTTTTATGTAGTGGTAGTTTTAAATGAAATTTGTGTTGTTTTTGCAATTTAGCTAACTAAAAATTTCATATCACATGAAATTCACACTAAACCAATTTAAGTGAAATATATGTGTTGTTTTGTGAGGATTAGCAAATTGAAACAGTTCCATAACACAAATTATGCAGATTCTGACAATTTAAGTGAAATTTATGTGCTGATTTTGCAAATTTAGCTAACTAAAATACTGGAGTTCACAGATTATGCAGAATTTAACACTTTAAATGCAACAAGCATATGATCTAATAAAATTAACAAGCCAAACAGATATCAACATACATTCTTCATGTCAAAAATACCTAATTCAGTTATAAGCTTGTTGAATATATCATGTGTAAGTGGTCTAGTGAGTAAATCTGCCAATTAGTTTTCAGCTTTCACAAACTTGATTTCAATTTCACCTTTTTGAATATGATCTCTTATGAAATTATGCCTGATTTCGATGTGTTTAGTTTTAGAATGCTGAATTCGATTCCTAGTTAGGTTGATTTCACTTTTATTGTCACAATAAAGAGGTAACTTCTCTAACTTTACACCATAATCCATAAGTTGATGCTTCAACCATATGCTTTGAGAACATGCATTTCCAGCTGCTATGTACTCAGCCTCAGCAGTAGATAGTGCTACACATGTTTGCCTTTTACTATTCCATGAGATTCAGCTTGATCCAATTAGATGGCATGTACGACTTGTGCTTTTTCTATCCAATTTGCACCCTACATAGTCAAAATCTGAAAAACCACTAAGAAAAATGTTAGACTCATTAGGATACCACAATCCAACATCAGTTCTCCCTTTCAAATACTTGAGAATCCTCTTTGCAGCTTTGAAGTATGATTCCTTTCGATTGAATTGAAACCTTACACACAAGCAAACACCAAATTGGATATCCGACCTACTAACAGTTAGATATAGCAAAGAACCAATCAACCCTCTATATTTGGTTGAATCAACTTGTTTTCCATCTTCATTTGCATATAGAAAGGCAATTTGTAGCAATTGGAGTGGCAGCCTCTTTGCAATCCTTCATTTTAAACTTTTTCAGTAGGTCAAAACAGTATTTGGCTGGCTTAAAAATGTCCCATGCTTGAGTTGTTTCACTTGCAACCTTAGGAAGTAGGTTAGCTCACCCATCATAGACATCTCAAATTCTTCCTGCATAGCTGCAACAAACTCTTCACACATAGAGTTATTATTTGATCCAAAATTATATCATCAACATAAACTTGAACAATTATCACATCACTTGCATGTTTTCTAATGAAAATTGTTTTATCAACAACACCTCTAGCATAACCTTTTGATAAAAGAAAGTTGCTTAGCTACAGGTGCATATGTTTCATCAAAATCAATACCTTCCTCTTGATTATAACCTTTAACAACTAGCTTGGCCTTATTCCTAACAATGTTACCATTTTCATCCATTTTATTCCTAAACATCCATTTAGTACCAATCACATTCATTTCATCAGTTTTAAGAATAAGAGACCACACTTCATTTCTATTGAATTGATTAAGCTCATCTTGTATAACAACAACCCAATTACTATCACCTAATGCATCATTCACAATTTTAGGTTCAATTAGAGACACAAATGCAACATGTTCAAAGAATACAAGCTTGTGTCTAGTGGATACTCCTTGTTTTATATCACCAGTTCCGTTGTCCTTTGATAATCCCATGGGTTCAATTCATTCCTTGGATAAGTTGTTGTCTACAACTTTTTTAGCCGACTGAATTTCCTTTTCAACTGGCTGATTTCCTGCAACAAATTTATTTTCTACAATAGTTTGATTTTCTTGCAACATATCTTCTTCATTTGTAATCTTAGGTCTTTGATCTTACTGCACTGGGTTAGTTTCATCAAATACAACATGCACAAATTCTTCAACAATCATTAGTCTTTTGTTGTAAACCCTATATGCATGGTCATTTATAGCATAACCTAGAAAGATGCCTTCATCCGCTTGTGAGTCAAATTTTCCAAGTTGCTCTTTTTCATTATTTAAGATAAAACATTTGCAACCAAAATACTTTTAGGTGATTTAGAGTAGGCCTTCTACCTTTGAAAAGCTCATAAGGTGTTTTCTTTAAAATTGCCTTATTAACACACGGTTTAAAACATATGAAGTTGTGTTGACTACATCAGCCCAAAAGTACTTTGACAATGATGTTTCCTTTAACATGGATCTAGCTAGTTCCTCTAATGATTTGTTCTTCCTCTCAACCACTCCATTTTGTTGTGGAGTTCTAAGAGCTGAAAAGTTATGCTTAATACCATGTTTTTCACAAAAGTATTAAAACTTTTCATTTTGAAACTCTCCACCATGATCACTCCTTAGAAAGACTATTTTAGAACCTTTTTAATTTTTTAAAACATTGGCAAGTTTCTTAAAAGCATAAAAGATTTTATTCTTAGTAGCTAGAAATAAAGTCCATGTAAATCTAGATAAATCATCAACAATAAGAAATGCATAATAGTTTCCACCAAGACTCATAGTTCTAGAAGGACCAAATAGATCCATGTGAAGCAATTCCAAGGGCCTTTAAGTTGAAATACAATTTTTGGGTTTAAAGAAAACCTTGGTTTGCTTTCCCTTTTGGCATGCTTTACATATTCTATCCTTCTCGAACTTAAGTTTTGGTAAATCTTCAACTAATTGTTTTCTATTTAGCCGATTCAAATGATGCATATGTATGTGACAAAGCCTCCTATGCCATAACCAGGTATCATCCTCTTTTGTAAGCAAACAATGAATGTTAAATGATGCATGATGCAGATTAAACAAGTATATATTGTTGACTCTTTTTCCTAACAACACAATGCTACCACATGCATCATAGATAAAGCAATAGAGCTGTCAAAATGGGTCGCCCGGCCCGGCCTAGCCTGACCCATCATGGGTTGGCAACTTAGTGGGCCAGCCCAACCTTGCTCACTTATTAGCGAGCCGAAAAAATTCGAACCCGAACTAGTCCACCATGGGTTGCTGGGTTAAACAGGTTGGCTCAATAACCCACTTAATTAAAATAAAATATAAATTTTCTTAACCTAGAAATTATAATTCAAATTAAAATTTAAATAAAAAAATGTTAACTAACAATATTCAAAGACTAAGTAATAAATAATTTAATTAATTTCACAATACTAATAATAATGTTACATGTTAGTGCAAAACCATGCAAGCAATTTTGAGTTAAAAAGAGTGCCTCAACATTTTCTAGAAGAATGGAAGAACGATATTTGGTTAGCACACGAGAACCAAGACTAAAGGTAGACTCACTAGCAAAGATAGTGATTGGAATGCTAAGCACATCATAAGCCATTCCATTTGCCAATCCACCAATGTGTTTGGTTAAAAAAAAAACCATACATTGCAAAGCCCAACATAATATGTGTGACCATACACCAACCCGGCTCACCACGGGTTAAACCCAGGTGAGCTTGGTTCTTGGTGGGCTGGGTCAAAAAATAACCTGTATTGAAATTTGTAAAAAAATTTCAACCCAACTCAGCTTGAACCCATGGTGGGTCGGGTTAGCCCATGGGTTCTGACCCACTTTGACGGCTCTATAAAGCAATGGTTTGGTTCAAACACAACTTTAAAACCTTTGTTACATCGTTGGCTTATACTTACCAAATTGTGTTTTAGCCCTTCAACCATAAGCATGTTGTGGATGTTGAATCAGGCTCAATTGCTTATGACTCCACTTCCAAGTATCCTTCCTTTACTATTGTCACCATAAGTAACAAAGCCTTCATCTTTTAGTTCCAAGTTTGCAAATTTGGACTTGTCACCAATCATATGCCTTGAGCAACCACTATCTAGGTACCATAGGTCTTTCTTTTCATGTTTTATGACCTGTAAAACAACATAGTATTACATGGTGTAACATGGTTATGCCTTTCTAGATCCTTTTGGGATCCATTTCATAAATCCCTTAGGTACATCATATTTTCTAACATTGCAATTCTTAAGCACATAACCTTTCTTCATACAATAGTTGCAAGAAATGAATGGCACAACATTTGGCTGACTCTTGGAAAAGAAACTAGAGAACTTCTTGGCTTTCTTTTCAAGGATTGGATTATAACCAAGTCCAGCCTTCCCAAAAACACAATTTTGAGCGTCAAGAACAACTTCTAGGTTTGTTTTTCCTATTGTGAACTTTCCACAAGTTTTCAAAAGATATTTTACTTGATTTTTCAAAGTAGTGCAGTTTTCACAAGGTTTTATAGCCAGCTATTTTTTAGAACAATCGATTGAATTACTGTAAATCATTTCTAAATGTTCGAAATCAAATTTTAAGTTGGTTGTTTCTGATTCTAGTTAGCTAACTTTGTTTTCTAGCCAACTATTTAATCATTTTAGCCGATTAGCCTCACTATGCAACTCTTCAAAGTCATGCAACAATTGGTAATAGTCATTTTTATCTTTGGATGACAAGGAACTCACTTGGCTTGATGAGGATGATTCATATCTGGCCATTAGTCAAAGATTTGCTTCCTCATTTCCTTCTTGAGATGAAGTACTTGTTGAATCATCATTGTCCTTCCAAGCTATGTAGGCACGTCTTTCCTTGGCATTTTTCTCCTTTTTCCTGTCACCAAACTTCTCCTCCTCTTTGTTAACATAAGACATTCAATCTTGATATGTCCTTGCTTTCCATAATTAAAACATGATAATTTAGAAGTATTACTTGAATCATTTTGTTTATAAATGTACCTCCTCTGATTACCTTTGTTGCCTTTCCTCTTGAGATACTTCCCAAACCTCTTGACTAGTAGATTCAAGTTCTCATTATCACTTGATTCAGCTACCTCTTCCTCGGTTTCATCACTCTTCTTAGAGCTAGCCTTCAAGGCTATGGTTTTACCTTTCTCTCACTTGACTCAAGCTCACTTAACTTTTGCATTTCAATTTCATGCTTTCTTAGTTTGCCAAACAGTGCAGCTGTGGTGATGATGAATAAATCCTTAGATTCTTAGATGGTAGTAACCTTTGGTTGCCAACTTCTATCAAGACACTTTAGCACTTTGATGTTTATCTCCTTTTTGTCAAATTCTTTGTTTGGACCCATGAGATGGTTGACAATGTGAGTGAACCTCTTTTGAACTTCAGTTATGTACTCTCCTTTTTGCATCTTGAAAAGTTCATACTCTTGAATCAAGGCATGCTTCCTTGCTTTCTTCACTTCATTCATCCCCTCATGTTTGACTTCTAGTGCATTCCACATTTCCTTTGCACTCTTACATTGAGAGACTCTAAAAAATACATTCATACTCAAAGATGAAGTGATAATATTCTTTGTATTGCAGTCATATTGAGCTCTTCCTTTCTTCATCCGTCCATTTAGTTCAAGGCTTGTTCACCTGTTTATTTTCAACAAGACATCTAGGAGTGTATGGTCCATTAACTATTGCATCCCAAATCCCTTTTTTTATAGATTCGATGAAAATTTGTGTTCTTATTTTCCAAAACTAATAGTTTATGCCACTAAACATAGGTGACCTATGAATAGGGGCACTTTCAGTAAAATAGGGTTTATTTTAAACCATTTCAAAAAATCTTTTTATCAAACTTGAATATCTTTTTGAAATGGGTTTATACACCAATTGTTCGTTTTGAAATGGTGATTTAAGCCAAGAAGGGGCAAGGGTTGAATTGGCTGTTTAAAACTTTTTCAAAAGCATAAAACCACTTTTAATTGAAACAAATAGATTGGAGAGTTAGAATGTAAAAGTTGTTGAACAATACACTTTCAATCAATCAAAAAATAAAAAAAAAGTAGACTAATTTGTTCTTGAGCTATGAAACAATCGATTAACAATTTAAATCAGTCGGCTAAAATACCTGGAATTTAAGCAGAATGTAGAATTCACATATTTAACTCAAACAACAAACTTTTACATACAAGACTTGTTCCAAACAATATTTCTAACAAGTATACAACCTTAGATTACACAAGAACACATTAAAGCACAACAAAGAGTAGATTCCTTAGTTTTCTTGAGTTTTTAGAGTGATTCAAAGTGAGTGAGATGAAGGAAAGAGAATTGCACAATTGTTTTTATACTGGTTCACTCAATCATAGAGCTATATCCAGTTTACTAGGACAAGCTGAGCCTACTTTCCACTATATTCAAAGTTTTACAAATCACACACCAAGATTACACTTTTGAACAAAGAAACTCACAAGAATTTTGACTCACAAAAATCTAGACTAACACCCTGCAAGAATCACACTTACAGACCTGAAATCACATATGGCAAACAACTAGAGGCACAAGAACAACCAAACCTGATGGTGGCTCTCTCTAACCAACCATACATGTGTTCTTCAGCTAATCCCAGGCCAAAATGCCTCCAAGATCAACCAAGATCTTCAATCAACATGTTGCAGTTGTGTATTGCAGAGAGAGGGAGAGTTTTCTAGTGATGATTGACAAGATTTTGCGCTCAAAAAATTAGAATTATACCTTTGCTCTCGAAAACACAACATATATATTCTAGTTTAAGTGAAATAAATCGGTTGAGTTTTTCATATAGTCAGTTGATTTCACTTAAGTTAAGTGAAATCAGTCGATTGAAAAATAATTCAACTAATTGAATACATTCATACCAGAAACTATATACTATAAGCCTTTTAACCTGTTAAAACTTATTTTAATAGATTAAAAGAGACACACTAAGACTGACAAGACATCTAACCTATGTCGTATAGCCTACGAACATGATGTAACACCTAATCATTACACTTAACACATTATTTCCATATTTAATACACTAGAAAAGTAATCTTCAAGTGGATCTTCATCAATCTTCATTAAACACATATGATATTCATGCACTTGGCTTTATCAAATCTTTGCTTCAAGCTTGCTTGTGCCAACAACTTTTATTTTTTTTGCAATGATGATATTTCACTTTAAATGGTTGAAGTGTTCTTTGTTCTCTTGTTTGTTTTTTTGTTTTTTTTTTTGTAGAATAATAT
>Ga0209589_1008821_pt1 | contig 15574 bp, 11 predicted proteins | sample CowpeawhiteBW_FD_187525 | JGI IMG/M metagenome (GOLD analysis project Ga0209589, IMG submission 187525) | Root nodule microbial communities of legume samples collected from California USA - Cow pea white BW (SPAdes) (version 2) | ecosystem: Host-associated > Plants > Roots > Nodule | place: USA... | reverse complement strand
TTTTATTTATATTTTGTTGAATAGCATGACAGAAAATTTGTAATATTAGTCATGCTTTCTTAGACTAATGGATACTTTCTTGGAAATAATTCTTCATATATTGGTGGTGAGCATGATCAAAACATTGATTTTTTATTTTACTATGATTGTTATCTCAGGGGTTACTTAAAAATTTATTTAAATATTTGAATACTAAAAAAAAAATAATAATTTTTTTAGGTGGATTGGTGAGCCAACCCACTTAACCTACCAACCCGTGGTGGGTTGAGCCGGGTTACAAAATTTCTGGCTCACCAGAAAGTGAGCCGGGTTGGGTTCACTCATTTTCAACCTGGCTTGTGGTGAGCCAACCCGTGTGAGCCGGGTTGGCTCACTTTGACATGTCTACTTCTGCATTCAAAATTCTTATATGACCAGAAACGAAAAGTATTATGTACTTTTTAATGTACTCAAATTTTAATAATACATCGTATATGTCAAAGTATAAATATGAATATGATGAAAATGTTGAATTATCAATTTATCATACAACTTCCCACAGTCTTTGCTTAATTTTGTAAACTTGTTAAAATTTTTTCAATTTTTGAACATTGAAAATTTTATCATAAAATTTTAAAAATAGGTGGACTGGCCCACGAGCCCACACTTATGTGAGGTGAGCCAAAATTTTCAGTCTATGTTGAACATGCGGGGCAAGCTAAGTGCGAACCTGTCTGCATTACCATTCCTAATTTCATTATTCATACTTCTTTATATATTTTATTTATTATTTATTTTATTCACATAATTTATATACTTTTTATATATATTATTTGTTTTTCATCCTTCAACATATATTTTAAGTTTCAAAGACAAGAAGATACAAATCTAAATTCTAACTATTATTAACTTTAATTGTTTCCATTTTTTATAATTTCCTTTATATGGTGTGTTCCAAATTTTATTTGTATAAAAAATGTAAGTGGAAATATATGAGTCTAGAGTTTAGGTCCAATTGATAAATATCTGAATGTAATCGAAATTTTATATACATTTAGATAGATATGAGAATAAATATTATAAGAAAATTTTCAAATAATAATTAATTTTAGTGATAAGTGATAAAAATATATTTAGAGACGATTTAAATGCCATTTTTTTAATTAATATTAATAATCAATTTGTAATAAAAATTATTTTATTTACCAATTATAATTTTTTAAATTATTTTAGTAATCAACAATTTTTAATTTATAAATTAATATTATTAACACGTGATCACATATAAAAGGTGTCAATATTAATTTAGTATAAGGGTTACTTTTACTCAATTTAAATAAAATAAAGACTAAATTGAAAATTAAAAAAAAATTGAGGATTAAATTAAATTAATCCTTAAGAAAACTATAAATCCTAACTTTTTATTTTGAAAATAAATATTAAAACTTTTTACTTCAAGATGAAATGGACATGGTCAAACCCGCACCAAATTGTCATCCTTAATTAATACATTAAATAATTAATAGATATGTATGAAAATAGGCTGAACTTTATATCATCAATGACAAAAAAGACACCAAAGTTAAAATAATGATAAAATATAATACCAAAATTCATCAATAAAATATGCAATTTACCTAAAAATAATAATATATACATTTGATTTTGATGTGCATTGTTTTGTTGAGTCCTTAATGTTTAAACTATTTGTTTAGTTAATTTATGAAATGAAAGTATTCACCTTCGATCCCTAACCTTTCTTTCACTCCCCTATTTATAGATATTTTTCTAGCAGCCAACAAGAGTGGGCTTGATAATTGACGGGCCAAAGTTGGGCTTGGCATTGTTTAGCTTCGTTCTGTTTCTAGGCCTCTGTTGAAATCAGAATCCTTCAGAGTAAGAGTTGCAAGGAACCTTACACGCTTTTGAATTCCTAAGCCACTGTGATTTGCAAGGAACTCTAAATATATATACATATATATATATATATATATATATATATATATATATATATATATATATATATATATATATTCGTGTGGTTGATTTAATCAACGTTATTACAAGTGTTATTTGTCTCATATTTGGAACATGTTATGGGTTGTGATTAGTTGATACCTCAAAGCAGTGTTGTTTTGTTGATTTGAGGAAGTGACTGGAGATGCATGTGTAAGGGTCCCACTTGCAAGGGAAGGCAATGATATGTGAAACGTGCATGGGTTGGGGTAGTGAATTTGGGCATGTGTTGTTGTTTGCTTTTTGGCCTTTCCCTTAAGTCAAAGCTATGATTGAGAGCACTTTTAATGGGTTAAAAATGAAGATAATGTAGCTTAGGTGGAAGGAAAAAGGATGCATCCTTAGCGGTGGTTATGTTGTTGAGTTGTTGTTAGTGCAATATCTACAAGCAGCTATTGCGACAACACGTTGCCAGTGGGAACAAAATAATGCCCACTTATTGCTCTTTCATTTGCATCCTACTGCAAGAGAACTCCTACGTCTGACTTTTGCTTTCGACATGCCTAATCATCCATTTCACATTATCATTTCCAATTGCCTCATTAGTCACGCCACTATGCACAAATCAAAACTTGGTTCACAGATCTTCACCGGTCGACCATTATTTCCATTGCAATACCTTTGATTTACCTTTTTACTTTCTAACACAATCTACTTGTTTTTTTTTTTGTCAATTACCACATTCATTCGAAAGTATTATTTGTTTAGGAATCTAAAATTCTATTATAATTTTATCTTTAAAAGACGTTTTGAATGAGTGATATTAATTATTTAAAACGTAATACAAGAAAGTTATAAAAAATATGAGAATATTTTATGAATGAAATGGGCCAAATTACCAAAAATTTATTTAAAATAGAGTCCATGATCATGGTTCAAATGTTCTTTTGAAGTTCACATAGGTGTAGTTTTTGGCTTGGGGTTGGACATTGGTAGGGATCATAGGAAAAAAGATATGTCCTATTCAATCTTTTGAAAGTGGTGATTTTGTGAGAATAAGAGGGTTCCACGTTCAGATTTTATGTATTGTGGACAATGGTTCTTTTATTCGCTTGGCCGATCATCAACCAAGTTAAAGAGTTTGGGGGCCTATGAGTGTATTTTCTACGAGAACAAAATACATTTTGCGGATAAAGAAAACAAAAACTCTAAGATCATTAGGCTGAAAATAATTGTAAAATTCATTTAACTTACATTAGATAATAATTTGTGATTGAATGACACTGTGATAATTTCTAATTCTCTATATCTTCAAGTGTGTTTAAGCTATATATTTTTCGATTAGATATTATTAATTTGGACATGTAGTTTATTTCCTTGACTTTTATCATATATACTCTCAAATTTAATACTTACTCGTTGAATTATGTTATGATAAATATAGTGTTCTAACCCGAAAAATAAATATAGAGATTGAATTATCTAACTCAAAGTTAACAATACTTTAAGTTTGAAAGTCTTGGAGCTACTTTCTTATTTATAGTTTCCAAGATTTTTTTACATCATATATCTTTAAGCCAAAAATATAATAACTATAAAATATAATTCACTTGTATTTTACTATAATATTTTCTTGATTATTAGATTTGTTAATTAAATCAAAACTTTTAATGAGACTTGGCCCATCTCATGATCATAATGAATCACAATTAAAAAAGAAATGACAAATCAATAAAATAAATTTTGTATTTTCTAAGTTACATTGGTGCCAGTTGGATATATTAGTTTTACAAATAACATTGTTTTGTCATTGCAAACCTCATTAGAGAAGGATTGTGTGAGCCTTCAAAACTAGTTGGTGTTAATATCTTAGGATTTGTTTTATGATCTAAATATAATAGGTAAGAAAATAAGAATACACTTAGATAAAAATAAGATACACATAAATCTTATTGACATTTAGTACACGCCATGCTACATGCTAAAATCTAAGTAACATGTTAATGACCATAATGTTAACATCTAGATCAATAATGACAATGATAACAATGATAATTATAGTTAAAGTAGTTAAAATCGAGATTTAAATCATAAAATCGTAAGATCTTATGATTTATATAGTATTCACGAGTCAAATCCCACACTTAATCATAATACAGTAAGATTGTGGAACAAGATTGTAAAATCTTATACATCCTCGTTTTTTTTATTTGAATTGTCTATTGCACTACCTTTTCATATTCTTTTATGAATAATAAAAAATTTACATTGTTATATGCGTTGTCAGTCACACAATCACCTTTCACCTAATTAAATTAAATATTAATACAATTAAAATTCATTTCTCAATCAAAAATTAATACAAAAAAATCCAACTGCAACACACCATAACACTTTTCAATTAAAATTTAATACAATCATAATTTCCTAATTTTGCAGCCACAATTTGGTATAGTCCCAGAGCATAATAACGTCAAGTATTTATTAATTATAACATTAGTATTTATTGCTTATTGTATTTATTAATTATAACATTATTATTTATCCTTTCCTGTATTAAGAAATTTATATTAATTTTATTTATGAAGATGGATAATACATGGCTTCTTTTGATTTGTTTCTCCTTTGTTATTTTATTTTAATTCTTTTTCATATTTTCATATTTTATTACATTAATTATTTTTATACATGTTACTTAAAATTTAAAAATTGGATTAATTTGTATTCCTTATAAAATTGAATAATTATATATATATATATATATATATATATATCTATATATATATATATATATATATATATATATATATATATATATATATTATAAAATGTGAAATATACAATTCATGTTACGATTTCACGATTTACGATTATATGAACCCTTACGATCCTACTCATAATCTCGATTTTAACTACCTTGATGATAGCTAATGAGATAAAGATGTTGACGACAAAAGTAATAACATGATGCTAATAATGATAATTGAACTGCACATAATTAATCATGTTGAAACTCTTAATAATCATGAAGTCCATTCTCAAGATCTAAAGGAAGTCCAAGATCCAATACAATGCTTAGGACGACCCATGACAAGATCAAGAGCTAATGATTTCTACACTCTTTAGAGATACAATTAAGAAAAATCTTAGAACTTAGGATAGAGTGTTTACCACATGTTGAATTTGCTTACATATGGGTTACACATAGTATTACTCAATTGTCACCATTTGAAATTATTTATGGTTTTTAACTCCTTTGGATTTGATACCATTACCTAACATTTCTCAATACAAGGATTAGTCTCAACAAGTTAAAGTAGAATATATTAAGAAGTTACATGAGAAAGTCTAGGCTTAAATAGAGAAGAAAATGGAAGGGTGTGCAATTAATGCCAACAAAGGAAGAAAAAAAGGCAACATTTGAACAACCAAGTGACTAGGTATGTGTGCATTTCAGAAAAGAATGCTCTCCATCATGAAGGAATTCTAAGATTATGCCAAGAGGAGATGATTCTTTTCAAGTATTGGCCAAGATAAATGATAATGCCTACAAACTAGATTTGCGAGGTAAGTATGGTATAAGTAATATTTTTAATGTGGTTTATCTATCTTCTTATGATAGTAGGTGATGATTTATCGGATTTGAGAACAAAGCCTTTTGGAAAGGGGAGTGACGTGGATATCATTGATCATGCTAAAACTCTTAACAATCATGAAGTTCATACTCTAGATCAAAGGGAAGCTCAAGACCCAATACAAGGCTTAGGAGGGTCCAAGACAAGAGCAAGAGCTAAATTATCTAGGAAACTCTGCAAAAGATGGTGATTAATCTAATGGTGGTGCAGTTACATGACGAGGTCCAATTTGTGGGGTGTTACTCATATGTATGATTTGCTTTGAATGAAAACAAAAACTCAATTATTAAACTCATTTTCTAAATACATGTCATAATTTGTATTTCTCAATTCTTTAAATGTTATGGTCAATCATTCATAATATCATTTTTTAAATCTCAAATACTTTCATATTTTTTTATAATTTTATTGGTATTATGAGTTACGTCTAAACCTTAATTAATTATAAAATTCATTACTGCTAAAAATAATATTCATGAATAACAATGATAAATTGCTATGAGAACAATATTGACAATGATAATAATGAGGCTGAAAATGTTAAAATGATAATAAAAAGTATGATCAAATACTATTTCTATTTATGTTATAAACTATATGACAATAATATATACGTAACCACAACTACCATGACAATGGAAGAATATGATAACACGTCATAAGAAATCTATATAAAACAATGTTATGTTTAGAATTTCAGAAGGTAGCAAATATGAAAATTAAATGTTGTTACATAATGCAACTCTAGTATATGAGGTGCAATTGCAACAAGAAACTTCCAAAAAAAAAAAGAATTATAATAAATAAATATAAGGCAAAATGGTAGACACAAAGAGATGGTACCATAAAAATTAAAGAAACTAAAAAGTTAGAAAAGAAAAGGAGACTAAGGAGTGATATGTGAGTTTGATCCAACACCTAATTCAATGAGTGAGTAAAAATTAAAAGACTAGATAAAAAAGGAAAGGAAGGAGATGAAGTATATATAGTGTTGTGAACTCCTTTTTTTCTTTTTGGAAAAGTTGGTATCTATGACTTGCCTATTTGATCCACTTGGGCTAGTGAAATTCACCCCGTTGATTTTACACGACATATTGACATAATCTTTTTGAACTAAAATTGTTTGCTAATTAAATCTTATAATTTCTTGATATTTAATGGATATCAGCAAAAAAAAAAAATAATCTAAAATTAAAAGTATGAGAAGTGCTAACAACACTCTAAACATTTAATTTTGCTGAAATAGACCAAAAACTAAAAAACCGCAACAGAGAATCGCAAAGAAGATACGAGACTTGCGTTTTTTCTGTTGTAATTTCGACAAAAGTTCAATCAATAAAAGAGAGATTGTTTAGGAAAACTACCTTAGAGCATTTTAATAAAAAGAGTTAAATATGTTTTTACTTTCAATGAAATTTGGAATTAGTCATTCTTAACCTTATAATAATTTAGTCCTTCATCTTTAAAAATGTGTGAATTTAATCTTTTTAACCAAATCTTGTAAGTTTATATGACCTTTCAAACACATTTCATGATAGTATTTGAATTGTTTATACTATTTGACCCATTTTTGCTTCAATATTAATTCAAATATTATCATAAAATGCGTTTAAAATATTAAATAAATTTAACAAAAATTGGTAAGATGAACTAAATAGACTCATTTCTAGAGATGAATAACTAAATTGGTATAAGATTTCGAAGAGGAAAAATTCTAAAATTCACCCCGAAACTTGATGGACCAAAAACATATTTAACCATAATAAAAATATATCAAAACAATAGTGTCTTGCTATAATGCTTTCTTTCAAGAAAAATACAGATGAAAAACTGAAAAGGACAGTGAAAATAACATTACAGATTTATCTACTGAATATTTAAGGTTTGCGACTTGAGTTGGCCTAAAGGAAGAATAAGAAGTGCAAAACATCCAAGCAAGAGTATCTTTTTCTGTAAAGTTTATGTACTTGTGCTTTTCTATTTGATATGAATTTCTTATAATTTAGATACTCTTATAGAAGAAAATGTTCTGCATCAGTTGAAAACTTCAAACAAATTTTATCATTAGTTTGTTAATCAGATGAAAATTTCAAAAACATAAATCGCATTAATTTTTTTTGGTGTTGAACCAGTAATTGAATTGCTCTTAGGTTCAACTTTGTGATTTCCACTTCCTGGGGGAGCAAGAAGTACTGAGAGTTAGTTTATTACACCTTCCTAGTTCTCTATAGACTATATGTATATGATTCATCTCGATATCTGATTTTCTGTTCTTAACTTTAACTGAGTTCGAAACTTTCATGAATATAAAATTTGAAATTTGTGAGACTTTGGTGCCAAACCTGGCTTAAAAGGATTGTCTTGAAAAGGGGAATTTTCCCATACTGACATTGATTATTTCTACTGTTGAAATTGCCATTTGCCGAAAATTAATTGGCCTTGACCCTATTAGCCTTTCTCTCTTTGTAGGGAAATATAAATGGTCCATAATCTCAAATTAACCTTTTTCCTTTTGCCTTCTTCTTCTTTAGAATGAGTCACGGGTTATGGTCCAAAAAAGTTGTATGCTATAATCAGGGAGAAGAAGAAGGAGGACATGACAACAACTTCTCAGGGTCAATTTTATATGCAAATTGCTGTGGAAGAATTAGCATTGAGGTTAATGTCTGAAGGCTATAAATGGAATACAAGTGCACAGGCTACTAGATCTTACTATCTTAGCGAGGTTGATTAACACTAAAATAATACTCTGGCACACCAATTCATGATCTCTTAAATACAAATTAGTTGACTTCTAACAAGGTTAATGCAGACACAACCTGTATTTTTGTTTTGCAGTGATTTTTTTAGCAAGTTGGGCCATCACTTTTAACATTGATTTATTAAAGTGACACAGTTTTTTAGCCAAGTTTTTAAAAAGAAAATGTGAAACTTACCAATGAAAAGCACACCAGATGGAACTATATTCTCATCTTTATTTCAAAGTTCGGTTCTGCTGGATTACACTGCTTAGTGCTTTCTCACTGTGTCTGTGTGTGTGCCTCGCAGCTTGAGCCGTGAAAGTGCAGAAAGAAAGGAAGAGAAAGCAGGTGGTAGAAGAAATGCAAGTTTTTTTTATCTCTTTCTTTGCTGGCAATTCAGACCCTTTATCGTGCAACACTATCAAATAGTTAAAAAGAAGCACTGCATGATTATTCAAACAAGGATCGTTGATTCGTTGTGCTTACCAAAAAAAACAACTGCTTTTGTCGCTTTTTATTAAAAATTAAGAGAACTTGTTAATACAAAAAGAAGCAAAGTTATAAAATAACAAGGAGATGTGTAGTTTTAGATTTGTTGTATCATTTGTCACACAACAGTAACAACAATTGCTCTCATTTGTCTTTTGTAGATATTTTTTCAAATCATGTCAACAAAAAAAAAAAGATTTGTAGCATGAATTTTGTTAGTGTGACAATGCCATTCACATCCCACTCCATAGTAGTAGTGTTGGAGATATTTTTCTATTCCACTACTTTCGTTAACTAAAAAAGAAAATTGTTATGGTGATATCTTAATTAAACATAAGTTATAGGCATTGGTTATTTATGTGTGTACGAATACTCGGTCTCCGAAGTCTGAATGCACAGTAGATACATAGCTCTGATGTATCACACAACAAGAACTCGTGGTCATAAACACTGTTTATAAATGCAGGAAAGAATTCTGTGTATGTACTAACTGTGAGGCTTCGATGTTATGGTGCTGGTATGGCAGAGATAAGAACAGATAGCGTCCTCATTAATAGCTTATATTGATAAACCCTTGTGGCTACTTTTTGTTGGGTAATCAGCTTGCGTAGTAAAAGTTGTTTAGTCACTCTGAAGCAAATGAACTTTTATATAAACAGAAGGAAAATGAATCCCATAGGTTTCTTCACAACATCTAAAAAATCGATTAAAAATAAGATCAATTCATGATATAAATGACTGAAATGAGTTGAGTTAGATTAAAGTCTACGAATCATGAGCTAAAACCTATTATAAGGATCGATTTTTTGGGATTGAGTTAAATTTAAATTTTACTTCTTAACGATATTCTGATAGGTAAAAAGGAAAATTTTGAAAACGAAACGGTGGGAAAGGAGAAGAAAGTTACGAAAGCAGTGGGGCTCTCTGATAGAGTTATACATAGATGAAATTTGATGGTAGGCACGTGGACTAATATATAGTGTGATGCTAACAATGGACATAATTAATTGCTCATATGACAGAGGACACCCTTGATTCATGTAAAACCAAAAGTACAATGATGTGTCATTATGGTTGTGTGGCCGCTAGAGATAAATGATTGAACTAATTGAGTTAAGTTATGCAACATACCCCCCAAAGGACTCTTTGATTTGTAGCTGGTTTAATCTGCGTGTGTTTTCACTTGCCTAACCAACCACTGATTAATTATTAATTAATTGTGGCTAAGAACCAAGAACTAGGAATGATTTTGTGAAAAATTGTTGTTGTAAAATTTTGGTGAGAGATGATTAAGTTGCATGTAGCGAAGGGCAGGTATGGCCTTAATGGAAGAGAGGATTAAAATTGAATAGGGTTGCAAAGACACGTACGTAGTTGGTGGCATTAGTAATGCAGAGTATCGTGTTGCAGGGTGCGTATTTAATGGATGTTACTAGAATACAATTGTTGTTGGGTTAACGAGAAAACCAAAGACAGGAATGGGAATGGGAGACATAAAAGAAGACGTACAACGTATGTTCTTCGCAGACAAGACGGCAACAATTATGAAAAAGTAACGGAGAGAGGTAAAAAAAGAGAATGGAGGAGTTTAAGGCTGTTGTGGTTTCGATGCATGCCCTTTCCCTTTCTCTTCTGTCTTCTTTTTTTCTTTTATCATATGCATAGATACTCTTTCTGTCGTTTCCGATACTCCTACCCCTTCCATTTACGATTTACGAATTACGATCACAGATAAACGCTACGAAATCACTTTTTTTCTTTTCATTTTATTATAAACCTAGATACTCATAATATCATTCTATGTACACCAATCTTTTTCACGATAAAAAAGCAAGATATTCTGGATTAAATAATATCATTACAGATTTTTATTTTTTTTTTCACGATGAAAAAATAGAGAAAGTTAGAAATGTAGGGGGGGCGGGAACTGACGTAATCTGATTGTGGTTCACAGTATTTTGTTTTAATTGAAAATAAAAAATAGTAGTAATTCGTAAAATAACGTGGCAAGAAAGGATCTGTTTGACTAGAGACTAACTTTTACTGGTCCACGTTTTATTGGTGTCAAGAAAAGTGATGATACATGTGTTTATGGAGAATATTTTGAGGAAGGAACACAATTTATTTCGTGGATTTCAAAAGAAAAGTATTTCAACTATGTTAGGAGATGTTTTTAGGGTGAAAACAAAATTAAATAAAATAAGATATAATCATTTCATTTAATATTTTTTAATTTTATGTACAAAATGTTGGAACAGGTTATTAGATTGGTAACAAATAAAATAATTTATTATATTATTTTGTTTTGTTTTGTTTGGTAATTTTATATATTTATTTATAAGATAAAAAATAATAACTGTGAAACTGCAAATTCTGTCAAGAACAATGTATAGCAGTCAATCTATGGAAATGAATTTTTATAAAAAAAGGGAAATCAATTAAAATTTCCCGGGATTAATATTAAATTGTTTAAATATAATTTAAATTACTATTAAATATATTTTTGTGTTCTATTAGTTTTATAAAAAAATATATATCTATGATTTTATGAACTTTTAAATTACTAAAAATCATTATTTAAAGATAAGGTGATACTTAAATAATCATATTAAAAATTATTAACTTGATTGGATTTAACGCCACGTCTTGAAGTCAAAGATATCTTAAAAACATTTAAAATATAAAACTATAAATAACAAAAGTAGATAAATAAATAAAAAGCTAAAACCATTTAAAGTATATATAGTACGAAATAAAATATATTTTACATTTTACAAACTCTATTTTATGTTTAACATATTGTATAAGTAAAAATTTAAATGTGTGTTGTTTAAGTTTTGAATGGCATATAATTAATTATTCATAATTTCTTTTTTGTTAACATATAATTGTTGATAACATAATGATGGATAATGATGGATGGGAATAGTAAATTCCATTGAAGATAGTTCAATAGTTATTCTTTTAATATATTAAGTCAATAAATATATAATCCCTTAAAATTGTTACTTCTTTGTGATATTTGTATCAAAATATTTATTTAACTTATGAAAAATATATTATTATTGTTTTATCCACGATGTTAATTAACAACACTTAATTGAACCGTTACAAAAGAAGTTATGGTAATAATGTAATTATTATAAAGTTTTTAATGATAATTGATTAGAAAATTGCTGTGAAAAGTTTTATCAATACATATGACGATAATTTTATTGAGAACCATCATTAAAAGTCTTATATACAATGATAGATTTGTGATCAACAATTGTTAAAAATACTAACTAGACATATATTGATGGTTGTATAAAGGTTCATTGTTAAAAGTTTTGTTTTCTAAAAATATTTACTTTTTTTTCACTTTTTTTCTTTTTTTCCGCATAACTTCTTCCTCTTTCTCTTTTCCATTTTCTCTTCACACCTCCAAGCTTGTTGGTCGTCATACCATCAAAGTTCTTTGATCATCTTGCCAACAAGGTTGTTGCTTTTTTGTGTGGAATCACTCTACATTTGCATGAGGTGTTTCCTCTCCCATCAGTCCTTTTGCCATTATTGTTGAAGCTCGTAGTCATTGACCCATTTGGAGGCACCGTCGTTGGTCATCACCACTCTAAGTGTTGTTGTTGTTAGTGGTCGCTCACCAAAACACCAACGTTAAGAAGAATTATTAAATGATGTGGAGTTGGAGATCCATCATTTAACTTTGAAGAATGTCATGTACGAAGTGGACTTTTCAATATTTTTTAAGTCAAATAAAATATAGTTATATGCATACAAGTCATATAATTCATTTCTTAAGGATTTAATCACAATCTCCCATTTTCTCTTGTCAAAACTATTTGTGAGCTCGTTCACATTCTTAATTTATCATATATTGGTCCATTACCATTAAAACTCCTAAATTTAAGTTGATAGATTATTAAATATCTTTGGTACTAAGGCGAATATTCACTGATTGATAACGACTTGTATTTAATGTTTGGGTTGCCAAGTTGATTATGTTTCATGACCACTTACAATCACACCTCATGGACGAGAAACCTTATGATCATCTCCCAAGTACTAATTATGGTTCTACTTTGTTCAAAAAATTGTTTCATCGCTCTCATAATTACCTCAGTATAATTCTTCATCTCAAATGGATTGTGTTGTTGTTAAGAGATAAATGATGTGATTTGAGTAAACTTGAGATGAAAGTTGTGAAAATTTGTGCATGATGTGATTGGTACAATAGGTTAAAAAAATCTTTTAATGGATAAAATTAAATATTACAATTTTATCCTTGAGGATAAATATGATATAAATTTAAATGTAAATAGTGGAAATGATATTAAAATATTTAAAATTGTTCATTATAATTAAAAAAAAGTTAAAATTGGAAGGAATGATTAAATTAAAATTAAAAGAGAATGGTAGGAATAAGTTTTAATTATATTTTTTTAAATAATAATGTGTATATTATTAATAGTAGTATTTTTAACATTATAATTATAACAATAATTAAGTTGTATTATTGGGGTTATTTTGAAATGATAATAATATTATTATTATTATTTATATTATCAATGTTATGGTTATAGTTATTATTTTTTTGTTAGTATAGGATTCATTAACATTAATACCCACTACCTCAAAGAAGACCACCACTTTCTCTTGAGGACGACCACCAACCACAAACTAACAAAACCATCGCCACACCCACACCTAATTCTGAAGGATTATTTTGGAATTCAGCCTATATGAACACTTCACTCTCAAAACTTTGCATATGCATAGAAACATACTCACTCACAAATTTGTCCTCTCACCCAAACGTTATCAGTGTCATGACTAGATCCAAATGAAAGCTTAGAGAGTTGTTTTTTTATTGTCTTTAATTGAATTTTCATAAAAAATTTTAAATTTAATTGACATATATGCATTTTTTTCATCTCCGTCACAGGTCTTTCTTTCGAAAAAAAATATTATTTTACTCTCTATCATAATTATTTTACGCTCTATCAGATTGTTAAAAAAAATAAAATTGAACTTATTCAAAAGAACAAATTGTCCGGTCTAAAATGTTCTTTGACTCTTCCATTTCACTGTGGTACATAATTATTTTGAAAAAAATGAGAGATTGAGGATAAAAATTAAGATGAGAAAGAAATGGAGGTATGAAAAAGAGAAGGGAAAGAAAGAAGAAAATAAGAGAAATTATGCATAAAAGTTTTAGAAAAATTAAAAAGTTAATATAAATAAATAATAATATATAAGTATAATTTTAAAATATTTATGCAAAATTAAATATTTCTTTATGAGTTGTGGCACCAATATGTCATGGAGAAGGTCCTTAATGCTTTCTTCCATTTGATCATTAACCTTCTTCTCCTTCTCCGTTAGCTTTACCGCTAAATAATTTCAAGAAATATTAAAAATTTATACTTTCACATGTTCGACATAATTTTTCTCAGAAATTGGTTTAACTTTCCTTGAAAATTCATGCTTTTAGGAAAAAAATAAATTAAGTTAAAGAGATCGAGTGTATGACATATTATCTCTGTGAACAAATTTATTTTCTAAGATCCCGATTTTTTTAAAACAAAGAAATTCTTAAAAAGTCATAAATACAGATACTCTAGGATGTACAACCTTTAACTTTTGAGCAACCATTTCATTTATCTTTTATTTTCAATATTTTATACATCATATTTCATAACCCTTTTTTCATTGTACTTATTTATTTTTTTCAATGTGTTATATATCAAAGAAATAAAAAAGACATACTACAAGAAAATCTTCAATCAACAACCAATTTAAGGGACAACAAATTGTTAGTCATTGTAATAACCAATCTAAATACAAATTTATAAAATAAAATTTATTGATTACTAAAATAGTCATTATTATAGATACAAAATTATAATTGATTTCTATATTAGTCTCTAGAATTTAGTTACCAAGATTCTGAGTATAAAAATAATTAGGTTAAATTGAGTGTCAATTTAAGGAGAGACAATATTGTTTAATTTTTTATAAAAATTGGAACCAAATTGAAACTAAAAACAAATATAGGGACCAAATTGAATCATTTTAACACGTGGCACAACCGTGAAGTGTCACGTGTAAAAAATTAAAAAATTATAAAAACTTATTAAAAAAAACAGAAATTGACATGAGACATTTACTTTAACATTGTCTGGTCAACCTAATGGTAAAGACCAAATTGAATCATTTTTAACGAAATGATGAGCAAATTGAGACAGAAAAAAACACGAGGACCAAATTAACATTACTTGACAAATAGAAGAATCAAATGAGTAATTTAATCAAATAATTAGTTTATAAATTGGTCACTAAACATTAGTTGTCAAGGTTTTGACTACCAAAGGAATTAATCTTTAAAATAGTCTTTAATTAATTTAGTAATCAAATTAACAATCACTTATAATTTTTTATTTATAATAGTGACCATTTTAGTAACTAATAATTTTTTATTTTGTAAATTGGTATCTAAATTTATCATTATAATAATTATAACAAAGTTTTCCATTAAAATTAGTTATTATTTAAAAATTTTAATTTCTTGCAATCACACTTTAAAAAACATATTATAACTTGTAATAATATTTAATGATAATTCATTCATCTTTTTAGAAATGTTAAGAAAATTCAAATACATGAGGCAACACGACACCATTTTGTCTTGTCACCGTGAATATATTAATATTGATCATATTATGTTATATATATATATATATATATATATATATATATATATATATATATATATTA
>Ga0209589_1008820_pt1 | contig 15575 bp, 5 predicted proteins | sample CowpeawhiteBW_FD_187525 | JGI IMG/M metagenome (GOLD analysis project Ga0209589, IMG submission 187525) | Root nodule microbial communities of legume samples collected from California USA - Cow pea white BW (SPAdes) (version 2) | ecosystem: Host-associated > Plants > Roots > Nodule | place: USA... | reverse complement strand
CCCTAAACTCTTCTATATAAGGGGTGCTCCTAGACATGTAAAAGGGTTGAACATTTTGAAGTAAAAACACTCTTGTGTCTCAACCATTTGTGAGAGTTTCCTCCTTAGGGAGTGAATACTTTTAAGGCTTATCTTGCATAGCAAGTGGCGGCACACATCCACTCATCTTCAAGGTTGCCATGGCTTCTAGCCTAGCCTTGTAGTGGCGTGCTTCTCACATATTTACCATTTCATTTCTTTCCATTTTATGTTTTCTTCTTCCTTTAATTGTTCTTGGTTTTCTATGGTTTATGTTCTTTCCATTTCCTTTTTGTTTGAATCAATCCATCATCTTCTTCTCTTGAGCTTTGTAAAAGGAACCTTCACATCTAGATAGCATGCTATCTTAATGTCCAGTAGGGATTTCACTTAGCTTTCTTAATCAACTCACACTATATTCAGTAATCTTAAAAAGGAACAAGATAATCCTTCATCACTTTTGGCCTATAAAATAATTGTTTTATTTCTAGCAACTTTCAGTGTTACTAAATTTCGACCATGGCGACACCATGTTAGCATTTTAGGGTTTGGACCATTTTGGAGACACCTTACTCTATAAATAGAAGTGTATGTATTTCTCACTTTGAGAATGTTAATGTTATACTATCAAATTCAAATTTGAGCCATACTTCTTCTCGTAGTCACTTGTTAGAGCATCCCAAGAGGTCCCTCTAGCACCCTTTTTTGTAGAGTTGGCCTAACCTCTCTTAGATCACCACAAACAACCTTCATCCCACCATTAAATCACCACAATTGAGAGCCATTTTCTCTCAACACCAAGCTTCCACGCATCCACCATCCACCATAGTCACCATTTTAAGCTTTGGCCCAACCTAGCTTGAGGAGGAGGCTATCATTTGGTATCAAGAGCTTTAGTTCTACAAGAGCTAAGTTTCTTGGTCCTTACCTATGTTATGGTTATTCTTTGTGTTCATGTGTTTTTCAATATTATATCACGAGTTGTTATAATTGGAAGTAAGCATTATGGAATCAAGAAAATGTTGTTGTACTAGAACATTAAGTATGTTATTGTGATAATGCTTAATAAATGTGTTTTATTAATGTTAACAAATAATGTTTTTCAGAAAATCTATACTTTCAATCTTTTATTGTTTGTTTTATTTTTATTAGCTATACTAATATTGTTATTGACTTTTAATTTTATTCATCTTTCAATTGTGAATATTAATTTTAAATATTTTTTGGGAGTTATTTTTTCTTTAATTATTTTTTTTTACTTGTAGTTAGTTTTTACTTTAATATTATTGGTATTGACATTCACAATTATCATGTGTTTCGTAGGGGTTGGTATGGAAATTGGGATTGTCCAAAGTTGTCTCTTACTTTTCTTTTGTTTAAATATGATTTTTCAACTGATGTTTTTGATGCTATGGAAAGTTTTGCATGTTTGTTAGACAATTTCCCCAAATTGGTGACATGAAATTTTTTGTCTTTGTTATATACTAATTGGCCTTTTCTTCACGTTATTTTGTTCTGGATGGTTATCGTGTTAAGCTTCTCTATAAGTATTCGTACTCCATATTTTGTTTTTTAAACTATGGAATTTTTATTGCTTTCCAAAGGACTGAATGGTTGTTCAGTGACATTTATTTATTTCACATACATGCATAGCCTTATTTCATGCATACTTCTTTGTTTTCATTATCAAATACACAGAAGCATGTTACATTTCAAACATAAAATAGCGTCCCATGTCGGTGTAGAGCATTGGAAAAGATACTACCAAGTACAATAGTAGTATATGCAAATAATATAGATATATGATTTGCCACATTTTTCTCCCTTAAAAGAAAACTTGGTCAACACCCTCTTTTAAATGATAAAATTTGAAACAATACAAATAATCATAGTAATCAGTATGGTGCGTCTTTTTAGTTGTCATTGTCAGGCTGAGCTAACCTTCCTACAACACATAATGGAATTGCATAATGCTATGGATTGTGTATGATGAAATCAAGCTTTAGAATTCAATTTGATATATAACTAAGAAAATACACTATTGGCTCAATTACTAATTTTACTTCTTTGACACCTATGCAAAGTCAAGTCCTTTTGGTAATTTTAACGTTTTGTAGCAAATAGACTATTTTAACCTCATTTTATACTCCTTACTACTTTTTCCGTGCCAGTTTTTATATACCTTTGTTGTGGCACTTTGTTTGATAGACAACAAGATTGATTGATGGACAATGCGACCTTCTTCTTTTTCCTCTTTATACTCAACTTTTTATATCTTCATCTTCAACTTCAACTTCTTTCTTACTTTCTCGATGGTTGCATTGCTTAGATAGTGCAAATGACTTCTAAGAGGGATTCCACCTTCAATTTTAGATTTTCTTACAATTTCTCATCCTATTTTTTTATTATCACCGCTACTTTTTAGTTCTTATCATTGTGTTCAGATTTGGAGCTGCTTGCGTAGGGTCTAGAGTGTGGTGGCTGGCATGGAAGTTGTAGTAGTGAATTTTGATTTTAGTCTTCTGTAAGTGCAAAGTTTCAATTTTTTCTTTACTTTTTGTGGTTATTATGTGGCAAAAATTGTTTTCACGAATCTTTGGGGAAACGGTGTTATGGGTTACTTAGATGGGGAGATTGAATGTCATTGAGGGAATGAAGAGGTGATAACCATTTCTAGTCCTATCTCTTTACTAATAATGGATAAAGCTAAAAGGGTGAGGTTTTTCTCTGTTTGTTGCTTGATCTATCATCATATTTTAAATATTAGATCGTGGGTATTTCTTGATTTGGGTGTTGTACTAGGTTGACAAACCTGCTAAGTATACTTGCCTAATATTTTATTATAATGTTGTTTCATTATATTCACGAGTCTTTGAGGTGATGGTGTACTGGGTACTTGGTTTGGGAGATTGATTGTCATAGAAAAAATGGAGAGGTGATAACCCTTTCTAACCTTTTTCTCTTTACTAATAATGGGTACAACTAACAAGGTGAGGTTTTTCTTTCTATTTCTGAAATGATAGTTCATGATTGTTGCTCGATGTATTGTTATATTTTAGGTATTAGATCGTGGGTATTTCTTGATTTGGGTGTTGTAGTGGGTTGATAAACCTATTGAGTTTTGGTTGCTAATATTTTATTTTAATATTTTAATTGATTATGCACAAACTTATTGAACTCAACATTGTTGTTCTGAACTTTATTTAGGTGGATATGTTCTCATGTATCCTCCTAACTTGTTTGCTCCCTAAGCCCAAACTTTCTACCATAGAGGTTAATCTTTGTTTCTGTAATACCTTTTCATTCTTTTAGTCATATTAATTTCAAGGTGTGGGATTTAATTTTTTACATTGAATTTTTTTTTTCACAATGATAGGAGCTTCTCCCTATTGTGCTTTTTGTTAAATTTGAGATTGAAAAGGAAATGTGACTAGCATATATTGCGTGGTAACATATTAAAAGTGTTTAATTTTTAGCTTATAAAAGAAAAGTTTTATGACTCCACAACAAATTAGAACATACCATTCAAGTTTTGAATGTTTAATTTTGAGAAAAATCATATGCAAGTGTAGGTTTCATATATGTTTTCCATTCCACCAATTTGAATTAAAATCTATGTTTTTATTATTATATCACAAGTTGTTATTATTGGAAGCAAGCATTATATGGAATCAAGAAAATGTTGTTGTGCTGGAACATTATCTATTTTACTATGATAATGCTTAATACAGGTATTTTGTTAATGTTACACTAGTGTTCTACTTGTGTTAGAAAAGTCAAAGCACAATATGATAATTGGCTAAGTGCTTTCATTTTCTACTCTATAATTGATTACTTGAATCTATATGTTAATTTGATTATTTGAATTAGAGTTTTAGTTATATGAGCTACAACATTCCTTGACAAAATAATATGAATGTCGAAGAAAGAGAAGATCTCAAATCAAGCTCGTGCTCATTCAAGAAAGGAAAGACTATATCCTGAGAGCATCAACAAATTTAGAATTAAAGTCTTGAAAAAGTACATTGAAAAAAAATCAAATTGAAGAATTGATCAAGTCATTCATTAACAAGAGAAATCAAGAAGATCATGATGGTAAGAGATAATGTATTCAATGTAGTGACCTCGAGGTACTCCTAGATGCATCTACTTTATGTTGGTAAGAGACAAGATTGGTTGCTTCACAATCAACCCACCATCTTGGTTAGGTCGTCTCTCACTAAAAGAAAAATAGATATTATTGACACCCAAAATTCGTTAGTAATACCTAAAAGTTGCCAGTATAATAAAATTATCAAGTCCTACTAACGGTTAAATATTTGTCAATACAATGCTCGTCAATAAAGTTTACTAATAGATAAAAAACATCGTTGGTAATTACGGACGACCATAAATCTGTCCGTAATAATATATTGGTAATTATCAAAGAAAAAAAATCTTTGAATAAGTATTCATTGGGAATTACCAACAAATCCTACTGTTCCTTTTTTTTCCTCTACTATCACCACCACCTCTACGGAAAAATCCGTCGGTAATCAAAATTCAAGATTACTAACTAATTTTATCGATGAATTTTAAAAATTTTAGTCATTGATGGATTTACTAACAGATTTTACTCTGAAATTGCCAAAGCCTTAAAGAGAAAAATTTAGTGTTATTTTTCTGATAGATATTACCGACAGAAACATTTAAAGGTGATAATAATTATAAATTACTAATAGATTTTACTTACGAAATTTATTGATGGATATTTTTGTTGGAAATTTAAGTTCTTTTTTATTAATTTTTTTTACCGACAAATCTATTTTTTTTTTTGGTGAATTTTGTTTTATTGACATATTTATTTCTATTGGTAAATTTTTGTTCGTAATAAAGAATATTTTGTAGTATTTAGAGACGCCTTGATGCCATAACACGTTGTTCATGGTTCTGTAAGAAGCACTCTACATGTCCTCTCCTAGCTTTTTAGAATACACCGAAGATTGATGAAGAGAAAATAAGGTAGGTTGAATGGAATACATGCTTGAAGGTGATAAATCACATAGCGCCAAACTTCATCATGTGATCTTTTGAACTATGGTTGGCCAACATGATTTTGTTGCACAATTGTTGTCAAATTTTGCCTTTGACACAATTTCATCTACTTCACCTTGCTATCCATAAGATGCTATATGAATATTTCTTCAGAAATAATGGAAAGCATCTAGCCACAAAACATATGATTAAGAGGATATAAAACGAAGCTCAAAAGAAGGAAACTTTCCCAATTTGAAGAGTACAACACTAGAATTTTCTTCTTCTTCTTTTTCTTAGTCTTGTACAACTTGTAAAAGTATTTCCTTTTTGTACTCATTTTAGGATTTTGTAGAGATATAAGTAGATACTTCCTTTTAACTATACCTTATATTGGCTTGAAAGTTAGTCAAAAAAGTTTTAAGAAAACTCAATATTAATGTAAAATAGCAAGACCCTTATTTGGCTATGTTGGGCATTCATTTAAGTAACATATATAAGAAAAAAGACTTATATTTTATTGGAGTTGATAAAGATATCATATATCTTCTGGTTTTAATTTTATTGATAGAGATATCATTTATTTTATTCTCTTTTATTATTATTATATATTTTGTTTTATAATGATACATATTAGGTTTTATTTTTCCCATTATATCATGGGATACTGTACTCTATATATTGAACAAGTTTCTAATAAATCTATGAAAACTCTCATTCTCATACTTTGAATAAAGTATTTTTCTTCTAACTTTCTCTCACTTGTGTTTTATCATACACTAACATGGTATTAGAGAAAAACACGTTCTGCCATTACCTTTTCTTCACTGTTTTACTCCTGGTGAGTTTTGCTTCTCCTCACCCCTTATTTCTTCATCTTTGACAAAATATAATGGTTCTCGACTTTCTCAAGTGTCTCGACTTTCTTAAGGTTCTTGATTTTCTCAAGGATCTTGACTTTCTCAAAGATCTCGACTTTCTCAAGGATCTCAACTTTCTCATGGTTATCGACTTTCTCAAGGTTCTCAAGCTTCTCAAATTTCTCAAGATTCTCAAGCTTCTCAAGATCTCAAGATTCTTTTCATATCACTGCTTTCCAAAAGTGCTACTTCCAAGTTAGGTCATCATAATCTTCATGCCCACCTTGAGAGATTAATAAAGATATCATATATCTTATAATTTTAATTCTATTGATAAAGATATCATTTATTTTATTTTCTTTTATTATTATCAGATATTTTGTTTTCTGATGATAAATATTAGGTTTTATTTTTCCTCTTATATGGAATATTGTATTTTATATATTGGACAAGTTTCTAATAAATCGGTATAAAAACTCTCATTCTCGTACTTTCAATAAAATATTTTTTTTCTAACTTTCTCTCTATTGTATTTTATCAAATATCAAAAGGAGTAAAAACTAAATAGATAAATGAAATTAATCTTCAAATCACGAAGATATTATCACGAGGTTAAATCTCTTAAATCTAAAACTGACCTACATTTAATATTTTCTTATATTAAATATTGAATATTTTTTCGTTAAGGGTAGGGATAGATGGTCAAGCGTTACATTGATATTTTTACTCTCTTTTTTCTATATTAAAAACACTCCTTTTCCCATTCCAACGGGTCTTTTTTTAAAGTAGAGAATTTAATTGGAATTTATTAATGGTATAAAAAGGTTTTTATAATCCTATTAAATTATCAGGATGTATATAACTAAAACTTGAACTTTATTGTTAATTATTTTAAAACTAAATTAAATCACTTTCTAATTAATTATTGTGATAAAAATCTTTATATTGAAATATAAAAAACACATAAACCTAACCCGTGTATGAATGTATAAAAGTACAGAAAACACCCTTAGTCACACTATTGTTCTTTATATATATAATTGGAATAAACAAGTACACACAATAACAAGCATAAACCATACATTACATGAAGTACACATAGATTCACCAGACATAAAGAAACACTAAGAGCTTCACCTTAATTGGAAAGCTGTCTTTATTAAATACAACATGAAAAGTAGTGGTTCCACTAATTTCGGTGACGAATATATAAAATTTCAACCTAAGCAAATGCAAAGATTTCCCTCGGAGCCTGTTGTGCAGGAAGCACTCATAAACTTAGCGTGGAGAATTTTCTTGCATTGAGCAATGCACTCAGGAAGTGTGCATGGATTGAGTGGAACGGCAAATGCACACTCCACAGCTTTTGGCTCCAAAACCAACATGATCAGCACTGCGATCACAACGATCATACCCAACTTGAAAAAATTTGTGCTTGTTGCCATGGAAAATGATTTGCTTTCCTTTCAGAATTTTGGAAAAGTTTCTCCCTAAAACTGATTTTGGTGACTTGAGATATGCATGCTGCAATTGGTTCACCCATATTTATAGACCTGAAAATGAACTAGGCTATTAGTTGTGTTTAAGGATTCCCACATACTGCATCAACTTCTAGAAGAAGAAAAAATTAAAAAGAAGAAAAGATTGTTTTAGTTGTTGCATGTTTTTGTTTTAAAAGATATTGCGCTCATTGGATGCATCTTTTCTATTTTTTTAATAAAGATATGTTTAAGGTACTTTTGTTATATCATACAAAGTTGCTCCCAAATATTGCTTTATTGACAATTATTCCTGACCCATACGAAAACTATCACTAAATCTAACGCAATAAATAGAATTGGATTTGTATTCCTTTTAATAGGTTAATAATCTTTAACGGTGATAATATTTTTTTCTCAATTTAGTTTTTCCTAATGTAGTTTTATATTTTTTTAAAAGACTTAATGTGTTAAATAAAATATGATTTCATTTTACCTCGATTATTTACAACTTATTACATCGGTTATAAATATGATGAAGACGTAACCGAGGTAGAATTTTGAACAAATATAAGATCAGTTAACGTAGAACCGATGTAATGTTTGTGAGTGATATAAAAATGAATTTTTTTTTTTGAAGGTTTTATTATATGAATATATTTTCTCAAAAGGGAATTGTTATTTTAACAAAATGTTTTTTAACAAACTTTTGATAAATTACCAATTTAAGTAAAAAAGTATTGTTTTATTATTTTATTTTGGTTAAAAAATAAAATGATAATCCATTTTAATTTCATTTATAACAACTTTGTCAACTTTTTAAAAAAAAAAATTGTCAAAAAAAATATAATTTTCCTTTGTCAAATATAGACATCAACAAAATTTCAAATCTCTAACTCCACAAGAAATCATCTTACATAACCACATCTTAAAACAAAAGAGAATCATTAGGGAAATTTTTATTAATTCAATGTAAACTGGCGTGAGGATGAATTAAGGCAAAATGAACAGCAATGCTAAGACACTAGAAAAAATGGAAAGAGAAAAAAAAAATTGCAAGAGGGATTTTGTGTAAAAAGCATTTTCCTGGAGTGTGTGATACTTAGAAAGCATGAATGCAGAAGGCACCAATCTCCTCCAAGAGCAAACGACATCCGAGTTGGTGGTCCTAAAGAGCAGTAGGTAGTGGTCACGGCGGATAATGGTCTCCTCCAAAAGCATGCCGCAGTACAAACGGTGGTCATGGAGGGCAGGGATCCAAAATATGCTATAAGCTCTTGTTCTTCTTTTTCTGCACTCCCCTTCTTCTCTATTTTTGTTCTCTCATTTTCTCAAGTTTTAAATGTTTTACCAAAATTAGTGATGTTGGAGCCTCATTCTCCTCCTCTACTTCTTTCCTGTACTTCTTTCATCTTTGGCAAGAAAAAGTCTTTCATAGCCTTCACTTTTTTTTTTTGTTTGGGCAAAAGTTTTGATCATCAGATTTAAGAAACCTTTTGGCCCTAAAGATGGGTATTTGCTACATGAAGTCCTCCATGAAGAAAGTAGGAAACAAGAAGGAGAAAATGGGTATGTGTTGTGCAAAGTTGTTGTTACTATAAAAAATTGTTTTTGAGGAAAATATATCTAAATCCTAAATATTTTAATTTTATATACAATTTTGTTTCTGCATTCTTTTTATCTTTTACTTTTTATTTTGAGGAAGGGAAAGTCTCTCGATAGAAGTCCTACTTTGCGACCTCATCACACTTCAAAGTGCAGATGAAAGGGAAGCATGAATGGAGCAATAGAAGAGTGCAAAAGAAGATGAAGAACTTAGCAAACATCAGAATCCTCTAACTATGTTAGCATTGATATAATTCGAGGAACCACTACATCCGTTCATTTTAAAAAAGAAATATAAAGACCACATTGAGTTTAGCTTTTGTTGTCTGTTAACTTTAAGTGAAAATTAGAATTAGTCCTTTACTAGAAATTTTGTCCAATTTAATCTCCCAACTTTAGAAATGTAACATCCCATTTAAATAATAACTTTAATTTAAATGAAATGTCACACCGATAGAAATTTAGAGACAAGTCCTGGAGTATAAACGTTACTCCTTACAATATCCAAAAATGCTAGGAGAAACTAAGGCACACCATGATGCCAGATACAACCAAGAATCCAAGGACTTAACGAAAATTAATAGAATACTAAAGAGCAAAGCGTACATGGGCCATAATCCTAAAGAAAATTCCAAAAGCAGAAGTCAATCCAAAGGCTAAGCAGCGGAACCATCACCTCCCTATTGACCACGGGTGTTCCTCGCATCTGTTTACATCAACAAGTTGATGATCATCACAAAAGAGAGTACCACACAACAGAACACACAACAATAACAGAAGGGTAAGCTAGAGCCAAAAGTGGTTTTATCATGCAATTAGATATACTTTCTCAGTCAATTATGCATACATCACACAAGCATGTTATGACCTTCCAAAACAATACACTAAGACTCGACTCGACTCATCCGGATACATATAAGCTGGTCGGATTCAGCGGATGCTTGCACTTGTGGTGGATACCTCTGCTCACCCCCGAGCTATGTGTTACAAGTGTTATAATGAATCAATTCCCTCACACACAAGGTTAGCCCTTAATGAGTTTCAGGCCTCCTGCTACTCTCACCACAAGAGTCAGTCTGCTCTAAGTGAGACTAATTGACTTCTTAGAGGATGCAATCCTTATCTTGAATCCTTACCAAGTTATATAGATGGGGCACCACCATGGACCGGTCAAAGTCAAAATCTATGTGTTAAGGATCAGTTGTTAAAATATCAGTTCGATCCAACGGTTAATGTAGTAGAAATCTTCATTTTACGAGAAGTATGCAGTGTAGAAAAAGAGTAGCGCCACATAAATCAAACATACTTGCACACCATACATTTTTATTCGACCAAAAACCTCATTCAAGCGTCACAACCATACGACAGACCAAAAATCGGCAAAATAACTTTAAAAACATAAACCCTAGCTTCCCTTACCTGGAAAGAGCTACTAAGGGAGATTTTGGACACGAACAGAGGTGCACCACAGTTCCTAAGGAAGTTTAGTGAGCTGAAGATGAAAATAGTGGAGCAAGGACAGATTACTACGGTTATCCCTAGTGGAAAAACACAAGTTCAACTGGTAAATGAAGTGTATGGATAGGAACAACTTACGCAGAGTGAAACGTGCTTGAGCTTGCTTGACCAAGAGTTGGGACTAAACCCTAGCAAAGCTTCCCGTTGCGAAAAGGGGAGAGCTTGACGGCTGAGTTTTCTGTAAAGTGAGAGGAATGGATGGATTAGGGCAGACTTAGGGTCTATTTTCCCTTTGGACCAGCCCTTAGGCCCAAAAGTTTGGGACAACTTTTAAAATAAAAGGCAGAAAATAAGGCGGGCCTTACAAGAAATGTGTGAATTTAGTCTTTTTAACCAAATTTCGTTAAATTTACTTAATGTTTGAAATGCATTGCATGATAACATTTGAGTTGTTTACACATTTGACTCATTTCTGCTAAGGAACATGTTTGAAACGTCAATTAAACTTACTAAAATTTTGTTATAAAACAATTAAATTCACGCATTTATAAAGAAAAGGACTAAATTGGAATAAAATTTTAAAATGAGAATTTTTTTATCATTATTTTTAACTGAATGTTAAAAGACAAAAGTAATATTTAACCCAACAATAAATAACAAAAATATCAAATCATTGAATCATTACTACAAATATAGAAAAAAAAAGTATTATTAAACCTTTTGAATCAAATATGTATTTAGAATCTCAATTTTGTTATTATTATGGCCTACAAATAAAACCTTCAATCGTGAATGTATATAAAATACTAGTATTGTGTTTTTGTTTTCTTAAAATCATAATTTTATATGTGCATACATAGAAATCCATTCAATTTAAGAAATTCAAGACCGTGTACATAATTTATAATAAATACACACCAAAACACAAATATACAAATTATTTATGTGTTAATTAAAACGAACAACTAACTTGATCCAAATGCAAAGTCCAACTTAACAAAAAATACTTTGTGTAACCCTTTATTTATGGATTGGTGAGCCAACTCGACTCATTACCACGGGTTCAACCCGGGTGAGCCGGATTCTATATGAATTGGGTCAAAAATCAACCTATATTGAAATTTATAAAAAAATTTCAACTTAACCCAATCCGAACCCGTGATGGACCGGATTAACTCGCGGTTCTAATCCATTTTAACATATCTACGTATCATTGATAACCTATGTATAATGTTCTGTTCATTAGTTTAAGTTTTGCGGGGTATGTGTTGTGTGATAAAGAATACTGTAAGAAATACAAAATATTGATTTATTTTGAAAATTCAGTTATCTTTTGCTTATAACAGCAAGTTCTCGGCTTGGAAAAAGTTAACAATAAATAGCTTTAGTTTAATTCTCAAATATTTTATAGTAAAATTGACATAATATGAAGTAAAGTCATTCATTACATTGCCTTTAAAGAAAAAAACACCATTAAAAGATAAATAACTATAATACTCTAGTATTTTGTTTCAAAAAGGAGAAAAACATAAATATATATAAAATGAAAATGAAGATTGAAGATTATAAAAATATAAAAAAGTGTTTTTTGAAATGAGAAATAATATCGTTATTTTTAGTATAATATTTTATTTTAAGATAATAAAACTTAAATGTAACTGTTTTTACTATTAAGTCCCTCATAAAAAACATTATAAAACATATTTACATTTATCTTATATAAAAAAATTAAATATAAATTTATGACTTATAGACTTATCAAATGCACATTTATCTTATATAAAAACTAAATATAAATTCGTTCTATGACTTATAGACTTATCAGTTATGATGCACCGATACTTTAACGTGGGTTATGTATCTGTGTTCGACACGTATCGTATCTGATACTTTATGATACTTTAATACTTATCAATGAAGTATCTATTTTATAAAGTCGTAATACACTACAATAAAATCTTTGAATAGTGAACAATTTTAGTGACAAAAAATAATTAGTCACTATATATTGATAATTAAAATAATTCCAAAAAATTATAATTAGTCTCTAAATTGATTTTAGCTACCAATTTCAATTATGAATTGGTTTTTAAATTGGTCACTGATATTAGCTACCAGGTTTTAGATACCAAAATAATTGGTCTCTAATTAGAAATTTTGGATTCACACATTAACAATCATATATTTATTATATTTGTAAGAATTATTATACATTTTTCAATATTCATATATCGCGTATCTATCGCGTATCGTATCCTATTATTTTGAAAATAAATATATCGACGTACCGGATACGTATCGTATCCGATATATGTATCATATCTGTTCATCATAGCTTATCAGATGTTGGATTTCACCATACTTCACCTACTTCTTGTCCTTCCAAATAATAAATAATAATTTTACTTTTTAAAAAAGTTTAGTATATTTTATTATTTGGCACTTCTAAAATTTTTATACATTTATTTTGGTACTTCTATTGTATTTTTTGAAAATCCGTCAATGTTTGAAGAGCAGAGGAATATGGACATGGAAAGATGAAAGAGGAAAAACTGGGAGGATATAGAGAAAACTCAGATTTCATGTTAGAGAAAAATAATTAATTTATGTGTTTGATTTGTGGGATAATTAACAAAATACTTATATTATATATTTATTAATTAATTTGTAGTGAGTTGGATAGATTCACCAATTACAACTCGTTTTGATATATTTAAATAAGAAAAATTGTATATTTACTAATTAAATATAAAAAATTTATTTGTTTTAATGTGTTGGTTCAAGTGGAAAAGAGTGTAAAGCAATTTTTTTAACGAACAAAAGAATTCTTAGTAATTTTGGAGGATACGAAATTTAATTAATTTGAAAGCACCAATGTGATGTTGCATTGTTGAAGATACATAGAAGCTTCTACCATATTGGCTCAAGTGATAAGGCCATGGATCCAGTTCAGAGTGTTGTTGAATGATTACAACATCCATTTCCACCCACTTCAGAAGCAACTTTGTTCCAGAATTTTGATTTCTGAAATAACACCAATTGGATGACAAACTTTTAAGCTATGTTAATTGAAGTTATCATAAAATGATCTTATGTGTTCCACGTGTAGTGTTTCTATTTTCAGTTTCATGTACCAAACCCAGCAACCAATGTAGAAGCGCCTAGGTTTCAATACGGTGTCACTCTCTCATTGCATTTGCCTCATCTTCACACTTCAATAATTAGGGATGCGATTATATGCAACCACCACCTTATGCTACCTATATATTTATATATCAATGCAGTAACGTAAGTGAATATAACTAATACGCCACTATGTAAGAATACTATGTATAGTGTAGATAAATATGTATGTTGGTTTCTTTGTCAGGACCTATCAACACACAGCTTTTGTCACTTCGTGTATATTTTCAAAAATATATTTCAGAAAAAGATTAATTGAAAATATTATTTTTCTTGTGTGGTGTACCTCAGCCAATATCACTAGTGCATTATTGGTTATTTATGTGAGATATTCCGTGTGGGAGAAAGATCAAGTAATTAACTATTCTTTTGAAAAAGTTTTATCCATTCTCATACTTTATTTTATTTTTTAATATAATAATCAAAATGCGATTCTTTTAAATCATTAGATTAAAAAAGTAAAAATACGGTTAAAATTAATGCTTTTAGAGGGATTTAAAAAAAATGTTTTTCTATGTAGAAAAAAAAAGGAATTAATAAGTTACTACCACAGACAATATATATATATATAACTATACTTTGCCCATAAAAAAAGAACAGATTTTAATTAACTAATTCAATCAATATAAAATATAATGTATGAACAATTTATTAAATAAAACAATTTAACAAGAGGCTCAATAAGTTATAGTTTGTCAAAATGTGTGGAAACTTGTATTAACAAAATTAGTTTTTGAGTTGGCGAGTTGAAAAAAAAAAAAATTTGTGAGAGGATAAAAAATGTTTTTAGCATCCATAAGTCCCTTAGATATTTGAAATGGGATTATAGTTTTCTAAGTTTCAATGCAAATTTTATTAATATCTCTTTTTGACAAAGCATAAACTTGAGCATACCTAGATTTGTCACTAAGTTACATCCGATTGGATTTAGCTTGAGTTTTAATTGTGATTTCCTATAATTGGATTTATTGAGTATGAGATACAAAAACATGTTAAAAATAGCTTTTTAGTTGCATAAATGTTCGTTGGATATTTTGAGGTGTGTTAGTGCAGCTGCAGCTAAGTTGAGCTCATGGAGGTGTGGAAATAAATTGATTAAAGCTTCATGACACCTTAAAGATAAATCCAAGAATAAGAAATTATCAAAAGCACAAAAACTCAAGCCAAGCATTGCATGAAGACGACAATAAAAACTTGAAAGAGTGAAGAAGTTTGGCTAAACCAAGAAGAGAGGAACAAAAAAATTGGACCTTGCGGTTTTCTTTATCTTTATGATAGAAGATAATCTGGAAAAAATATATCTTTAGATATTTTATTTGATATTTTTAAATAATTATCTTATTTAATTATACCATAAAATATTAAAAGATATTAACTACCAAATCTTTTTAAATATGACAAGATCTTCTGGAATCTTTTTAGATCCACAACAAACAAATATATCTCGAAGATATTGGATTATTTAGAAGATAATTTGAGGAGATTGCAAATGGTTGATTTGAAAAATTAATACAAATATTAATTGGTGATAATTTATCATATATCTTTAAGTAATTAATTTATTTAATTATATTAGATATTGATATTATCAACCAATTATATTTGTCAAATAGTTTATATCTCTCCAAATATTTTTTAAATATTTATCTTTATCTTTATTTTAAAAGATATTTGAGAGATTTTAGCAACAGAAAAGCCTAGTCCAATTCCTATATAAAGACACCAAGAGAGAAGCAGAAAGGACAAGCTCGACACTTCAGAATTTAGGAACCCTTAGGGGGGCCTAATTTCTTTTCTTCTCTCTATTCTTCTTTTGTATTCCATGGATTGCTAAACTTCTTGGGTTGATTCCATTGTAATTTTATTATGGATTTTGAGGTTAGAATGAATTAATTTCTTTGTTCTTTTTATTATTGTTGAGGTTTTAATTCATCTATGTCTTTTATATTTGAATCATGTA
>Ga0209589_1008813_pt1 | contig 15583 bp, 8 predicted proteins | sample CowpeawhiteBW_FD_187525 | JGI IMG/M metagenome (GOLD analysis project Ga0209589, IMG submission 187525) | Root nodule microbial communities of legume samples collected from California USA - Cow pea white BW (SPAdes) (version 2) | ecosystem: Host-associated > Plants > Roots > Nodule | place: USA... | reverse complement strand
ACATCATTTATGCTCCCCAATCACCATGCGCCACCTAGCATTGCTTTCTTACTCCTAATTAACCTACAAAGCAAATAAACATAGATTAACATGTTGGCTTAAGTCAAGTCAACTATAGTCAACAAGAGGATTAGTGAACTTCCTTTCTAAACATGCTTAGTCTTCTTAAGCATGTGCCTCCATCCTTGGTTAGGGTCAATCCTTCATCACTTTCTTGTCTTGTTTCCAAATTAACCCTTCCATGCAAAAATAGTGCTAGCAGCCACATGGGCAGTTTTAAAAAATAACTATTGCAGTTAGCTTAGTGGTCCAAAAATTACGTTCTTTATATCAAAAGAAAGCCCTTTGAGTATAGTTTCCAACAAAAAATGAATTAGCGCATTTGGAGTTTTGTGTTATTTGTGTCCTTTTATGTTTTTTGAGTCTTGTTTCATGTTACCATTTGGTCATCTCATGTTTGTTGGGTCATTTTTATTTTCAAATCCATCCATGTTGTCTAGAGTCATGTTTAGTTCTTTTAATGTCATTTTCTCCTAGTTTTGAGCTTTCAAAAATCACAAAAATATATGTTCTTCTTTGTTTTCAAAACTGCACCCTATACCACCTTTTGAGTGCTTTTTTTTTACATATTTGAGTTCATATTTGTCATTAGACCATTGGCAAATTCCTAGAGTTAAGTTTTCTTTATGTTTGTTTGATTTTCATGCCCTATTTCGATTCTAGTAGGTTTTTATTTTATTTTGTGCTTCTTAAACCTTTGAGCTACCAAAAGTGTTTTCAAAATCAGATTTGGTGTGGTAGTGAGGTGTGTGTTGCTGTTTGAAAACGTGAAAAGAAAGAGATAAAAAATATTGGGTACATGAAAAAGCAACAAAAGGTATAAAAGCAAAAGCAAAAAGTGAAAAGTAAAAGTAGAAAAGGGAACCACTACCACAAAAAATCGTGTAAGCACTATTATGTTGATTTGGTGGACTATTTTACTTGATATATGTGTTTTGTCCAACAACCAAGCTTCATGCATTTGATGCAAACAAAAGAGTGTCCATGGTACACCTTTGGCTTAAGGCTTGCAAAAACATAAAGCATCAATTTCTACTCTAGAATTTCTTTTGTTTTGTTTTTTGTGATCTATTCTACAACTTTTTATTAGGTATTTCTTTTATGTGCTTAACCTTTGGTCTTAGCCTTTATTTTCTTGTTTGTCTCCTTCCTAACTCACAGTTTTCTCATCCTAAAATTCCTTTTGAAGAGCTTTGTTCATTTTTTGCCTTTATTTGCTTTATCCTTGGCATTCTACTCTCGGTTTTGGAATTGTAATGTGGTGTAGGAACTTTTAAGATTTGGCCAAGACTAGAGGAAGCCCTTGGAGGCATTGGATACCTCTTTGGACCTCAAAGCTTGAGTTGGAGAGAAGAAGAAAAAGGAGTGAAACACTTGGAGAGGAATACACAACATCTTTGCTTGTATTTTAATTTTTAGATTTGTTATCTTGTATTTATTTGGACTTGTAATTCATGGCCAATTTAGGTGTCTTGGGGGAGTCATAGGTATTCAATCCCATCTCCTTACTTGAACCTCTAATCTCTTATTAAATTCATTTTTAGTTGGTGAGGTTTGAAGGTTCCAAAGTGCCTTCTAATTCCACCATTAGGCCACATAGTTTAGTTTAATTGCTTTCTTTTTGTTTGTAGTTTAGTACGAGTCTACTTGTTTTTCAAACCTAATTCCCTTTGAGAAGTTTGGTGTAAGAGGGCTTGAGGTAGCTTTGGCATGGAAAAGCTTGAATTTTAAGTAATCCTTAGTGATTCTCCTCCCTTTCCTAGAAGTGAACTCAAAGTTCTTTTGCTTCTTAAAATCGCTTAAGGAATTAAAGTTTGAAATACAAGTTTGTTTGTTCATTGCATATTTTTGAAAACTTTAAGATGTCGAGAGCTCCTTCCAAGGTTCCCTTTTACCAAATTGGTAGTGGTTCTAGTGAAGTGCCTAGTTTACAACATTTGGCAAAGGAACTAGAATCATTAAAAATTTGGCAAAAGCAACAGTCTAGTTTGAAAGAAAAAGTAAGAGTTGAGAGATAAGAATATCTCACAACCTTGGAAGAAGAGCTTAAGATACTTAATGCAAAACAAGCCAAAGTTCAAGAAGAGTTTAGACAAAGCAAAAGTAGGAGCAACTCCAAAAGAAGCTCCCAACACAATACACAACTCACACACTATAAGGAAGATAATAAGATTTTGAACCAATACTATCAACCTCCTCCACATAGAAGACCAAGGAGCATGAACACCAAGAGCCTAGAGAAGTTAGATTGACCTTCCCCATTTCCATGGGAAAGAAAATGTAGAGGCATACTTAGAATGCCATGTAGTGATGGACTTCCCTAGTGAGAGAAAGAAGACTCTCCAACTCCCTTCAAGTTGAGTATTGGAATGATTTAAAGAGTACCCTAAGAAGAAGACACATACCTTCTTACTACAATAGGGAGCTTATGGACAATCTTCAAAGGCTCTAACAAAAGAACACGAGTGTGGAAGAGTATAGGCAAAAGATGAAACTCTATATGATGAGGGCAAACATTAGGGAAAGAGAGGAAACAACAATTTCTAGGTTTTTAAGTAAACTCAATCTTGACATCATAGACAAAGTGGAATTGTTGCCATACCAAGAATTAAATGATTTGGTACAAATTTGCATCAAGGTGGAGCAACAACATTTGAGAAAATGTTTTAAAGATCACCATTTAAGCTTGTATGGAAAGAGAGACTACAAAAGGGAGGGTCAGCAAGTGATAAAAGAAGAACCCCCTAAGAACCTAGGGAAGGAGAAAAACCAAGATAAACCAAGGGAAGGAACATCATCACACACCCACACTAAAGACATTAAGTGTTTTAAGTGTCCAGGGAGAGGTCATATCTCATCCTAGTGCCCTTCCAAGAGGACCATAATCCTAAGGGGTGTCAATTCAGAACTCTCCGCAATCAACCTAGTCACCAAGAACTAACCCAAAGAGAGAACATTTTTCATACAAGATGTAAAGTTTTAGAAAACACATACTCTCTCATTATGGATAGTGGCTCATGTTGCAATTGTTGTAGCACAATGTTGGTTGAAAAGTTAGCTTTGTCTATCTTGCCTCATCCTAACCCCTATAAACTTCAATGGATTAATGATGATGAAGGCATGGTAGTTAATCAACAAGTGGAAGTTACATTTTCCATAGGGAATTTTGAAGATAATGTGCTATGTGACATTGTACCTATGGAAGCTTGTCACATCTTGTTGGGAAGGCCTTGGATTTTTGAAAGAGAAACCATACACAACAGCCATACCAATGAGATAACCTTCACCCACCAAGAGAGAAAAATTGTACTTCATCCTCTCAAACCTTCTCAAGTGGAAGAGGGCCAAGTGCAGATGAGAAAAAAGAGGGAAAAAGAAAGAGAGGAAACTTGCACACACAAGAGTGAGATAAATTGTTCTAAGTGTCAAAGTAGTACACACAATTCCAAAGAGTTCCCCAACATAAGAGTGTTCATGTTAAGGGTCAAAAGCTTGTGTGAAGATTCAAAAGAGATTTTTTTTTTCAACCTTCCTTTATTAGAATGGAAAGACAAGACCAAATAAGACCTTGTGTTGGAAAAGGAAGTTACTCCAAAAACACATGGATTCCACATAAGGCACACAAGAGTTTAAAGAGAAAGGTTCCCCAAATCCAAACCCTTGATCATTCATTTAATCCAAGGTGTATAATCTTTAGGAGCCACACGCTTTGGATGATTATTACACTTACATTGTCTCTTATTTTTTGTAGAAGGATATTTGACCCCGATGGGAAGAAAGCCAAACAACTCCAAGAGAAGGAAGGATAAAAAATTAACAATTTGAAGATTTGAGGACAAATCCTTTTGAAGAGGGAGGGGATGATGGCATACCCCCTAGCATGGCCAAGCACTTTCATGAAGAGATAAGGTAATCTTTGTGTAAGACCCATTAAAATTAATTAATTAAATAATTAATTAATTAATAAATGTGCATATTGGGAGCCTTTATGCCATTAATTATTGATTGATTTGATGTGGAAAAGTGCTAGCTTAAATGGTTGAGAGTACTTAATTGTGTGAAAGAACTTGGGTTTGAGTCCTATGTATGCTAATTATGTGTTGTTTGATTTATTATTATTTTAATAATATGATTGATCATGTATAGTGATAATATAATCATAGAATTATATGAATTATCATGAAACATTAGTTGGTTAAATGGTTGTGCATTGAATTAAAATTGGTAAGGGTATGGGTTCGATTCTTGGTAGATTCAAATTAAACTTTATTTTTGCTAAAATTAGTTATGGCATGAATATGAAAAGCCAGAAACCCTAGCAGCCTTAGGAGTAGTCAAGGAGGTTGGAAAAACAACCACTAAATGAGTATTGAATGAAAATTAAGGTCATGTTAATGCCAATTTACATTTTGGCCATTAACCTTAATTATAAACCAATTAAAGTGACCAATTAAGGGTGAGAGAAGGGTTTTGTTGGGGCTGCCATTGTTCTGGAATTTTGAGAGGGAGAATTCATAGTGGAATTAGGCTGTGAGTGAAGCATAGAGGCTAAGTGGAGAGAACTAAGGCAAACCATTTGGGAGCAAGGAAGAATTAAAGAATATTCAAGTTTAAGCAAGAAATTCCAGGTTAGGGGAGCTGGAACCGAACCTTTTTATTTCGTGTTGTTAATTGTATGAAATATATGAGAATTTGAATGCATGTATTCAGGCAGTTTGTCAAATTTCGTGTTTCTGGAAAATTTCTAGAAACCGCCTGGCGGGCTATATGGCGGTGAAGCCCTGTACTGCCAGGCGACACAAGCTTGTAACCCAATTTTTGGGTTTTCCTGATGAACTGCTTGGCAGTGATGAATAACTAACAGGCGACACAAGCCTATTTGGCTCAATTTTGATGCTTTTGGGATTCTGGAACAAAGTTAAACAAGAAGAAATGGAATGCGTATATGTATGGATTGTGGAGTATTAAGAATCATTATAATTCTATTGTAATTGGATAATAATTGGGGGAAATTGCATGAATGTGAATTGTAGAGTTGATGATTGGGGATTCTCAAAGTTGCACGAAATTAAATGGGAAATTGTTAATGAAGTATCTAAACTTGGAAGTTTAGGAATGAACCATGAACCTAAACACGTAAGTATGGCCTATTGAGTCATAAAATCGAGTGGAATCAAATTCGTTGGGATTGATCAAGGTTTGTAGGTGCAGAAAGAGGTTTAGGTCCCTGGAATAGTAGAAACCACCTGGCAGCACCCATTTCGCCACCAAGCGCAATATCAGAATAGTGGCATACGGGTGTTTGATGCATAAGAGAGATTAGGAAGCTTAGCACGGGTCATTGGAGTATTAAAAGAGAATTCTTGGATATGTTGGATGAGAATAAAAGTGTAAGCAATGAGTTAGATGAGGTTATACAAGGATCCTAAGCTATGATTATGTTAAGTAGGTTTGGGCAATTTAATAGTGAGTTTCCTGTCTTATTAAGTCAGAGCTGGTTCTGGTGGGAAAGTAAACCTTGTTAAGGCTGATGGTGACGTCATATGGAATATGATGGAGGCTTAGTTTATAATTGGGTAAATAACAAAGCAAAAAGGGTAGGAGACTAGAGTGGCATGTTATGTCTTGGAAAGGTTGAACTTAAGCAATCTTATATTGATACACTTAGGTTGGTGAACCTAAAAGGGAATTGAAGGATATCATATAAGTGTGTATATATAATACTATTTTAGACATATATATATATATATATATATATATATATATATATATATATATGTGTGTGTGTGTGTGTGTAAGAGGATTCAACAATCTGGAGACAGGATATCACAAGACTAAAGTGGTAGAAATTGGCTAAAAGTGTGCAAAACCAGTAAGATTCGTGTTACTGGTGTGGCCCCTGCCGGTGGTGTTTGAACCGCCAGGCGATGGCCACGAAACAATGGGGTTCTGGTGTGAATTGCGCATGGCAGTGAAGGTGGCTCCGCCAAGCGATGTCTGCAGAATAGTGGGCTTTGAGGCGTATTGCGCCTGGCGGCACGTGTCCCCCGCCAGGCGGTCTGGAAGTAGACAGTGCCTGACGCCTCATGAGTAGCGTTAGGCGATGTTGCTGCAGCAAATTTCGTTTTGCTTACTTTGATGTGCGTGGCCTACAATGCTTCTATGATGAGGCTCCTCCGTCGCAGTATTCGCCGAAAAAGCTCTGCAATCGGCATTCCACCGATTACAACTCGCAGAGTGAGAGGGAAACATAGCGGAATATTTCAGAAATGGTGTTTAAACTCAGATCTCACTGGTTTGGTAAACCCTAAGAGGTAAAACCTAATCTAGGGTTTAGGGTGACCTGATGAACGGTGGGAGTATTCTCAACTAAATTTACATTCATAAAAAACTACTTTACAATCAAACGGCCTGCACCTTTTGTAGGTGAAGGGCAACCACGGAAACAGAAGGGAAAAGGAAACCTTCTAACAGCAACCTAACGTTGAAAGAGGGAAACGTGAGTAAAAGCTCTCTAACTTTAGTAGAACGAAAAATTAGGTTAACGGTTGGCTGTGAGGAACCCGTGAATGGCTGGCTGTGAGGAACCCCTAATAGAACAAAGATGAGCAACACGTGAAGATGAAAACGCTGAGAAAGCTAGAAGAGCGTGGTCCGCTAGAAAAGCCTCAATGGGCTGCTGTGAAAGCCCAATCCAAAAGAAAACGCTAAGAAAGTTGTCATATTCCAGTATTAATGCGTTGTAGAGAGATGATATTGGAAGAATTGGTGTGAAGAATTGGGCTGCAGGCCCAATATCAATTGGCATCTTGGAAGAAGGCTTTACTTAGCAAAACAAACCCAATTAAAAAGGTATTTATTTAATTAAAAACATAAAAGAAACTAAAAGAAATGGCCTAGCCAATGGCCTAAGCTATGAGCCTTAATGGGATCACATCAATACCTCAAAGGTCGGCTTGCTAATGTTCCTTGAGTTGTGGCTTGGAACGTATCCCTTGAGTTGTGTCTCGGGATAGAGGTTAAGCACGTGGTTTCCTTTAGTTGTGGCTTAGAATAACATCTCTTGAGTTGTTGCTCGGGATGGCGGATGAACACGAGGAACTCTTGAGTTATGGCTCGGGTTGGCGAGTGTCAAGCCGTGAAATTTTTAATTTTTTTTAATTGTTTTTTTCAAAAAATTTATAAATTGTCAGATGTCAGTTTATCATCATGCCACGTGGCAGCTTAGAATAATGACACGTGGCAGTGGTAATAGTTGTTTTTAATTTAGTCCTTTATTTAAATTTTTGGTTCAATTTAGTACCCCAATTTTTTAAAATGATCCAATTTTGTCCTCTCCAATTTAAGACCACATTAATATATAAACTTAATTACAACTTATATATACATGTTACAATAACTTTTTCTATTATATACATCAAATCATTTCACCTAAATACTTAAATTATTTTACTTTTTACCTTTGTAATTTTTTACACATGAAATTTTTTACACTTGTAAAAAATAAAATAATTTGAATATTTAGGTGTAGTGATTTGATGTATAAATGCAAAACAATTATTTTAACATGTATATGTAAGTTATAATTAAACTTAGTTACTAATTTGGTCTAAAATTGGAAAGGATAAAATTGGATCGTTTTAAAGAATTGGAGTACTAAATTGAACTAAAATTTTAAATAGAAGACTAAATTGAAAATAATTATTACCACTGCCACATGTCATAATAGTAAGTTGCCACGTGGCACGATGGTAAACTGACACGTGACAGTTTTAAAATTTTTTGAAAAAAATTAAAATTTAAAAAAGATTAATTTTTTTTTACAAAATTAAAAATTTCATGGCTTGACACGTGTCCTGTAGGGACACGTTGTTAACTCCAACTTAACGGAGATGATCAAATTGAATCATTTTAGATAATTTGGGTACTAAATTGAACAAATCAAAAGTATGGGATCAAATTGAACTTAACAAAAAATTGGGATACCAAATCAGTAATTATACCTAATATAAAATTTTGTTGTAGTATCTGATTATATTTGCTTAATTTTAATAAAAAAAATACAAAAATAATCATAGAAACGGAACATTTTAATTTATTAAATAAATCATATAATTAATTATGTGTATGTATATATAATACAACTATTTATATGCCGAGATGATACTGCAAAAACTTAATTTATGGAAAATTAAAGGATAAAACATCTTAAATAAAAGATAAAATCAAGTCATTTTATTATTAATTTTCAACTTGTTAAAGTCAAATTTACAAGTTATTAATTATAGTTATTTTATTTTTTACAGTATCAATTATTGTGTTTATTTAAAAAAAAGTTTATAAAACATAATTTATGTAAAAGACGTTAAATGTTTGTTAATAAATTGTTTGAAATTAATAAATATTCATATAATATGTTTTCTTCGATTTATATACCATAATTATCTATTAGAAAAATATTTAAATTCTATATACGATTATTATCCTCATATGTGTACTTCTTAATTTAATACCAATATATTATTCCTTAAATGTTTTGAATTTTATCCTACACAAGCCTTCAATTATTCTCACATTAGCAATTTAATAACGTTATATGATTCCTTAAACGTTTTTATTCTTACTTGATATGATAACTTAATATAGGAAATGATAGATGGTCAAATAATTTAGTTATTATATTCTTAAATATTTTAATAATAATTGAATTCTGTAGATTCAAGAACTATTTGAAGTTTTAAATTCTGATTAATATATATGTTTCTTTTGTTTAGCTTCATTTTACTTATTATTATATATTATAAATAGGTATACCTTTTCATGACTAATTACAAACTCCAACACCTAAATTGAAGGAAAACAAATAAGAAGCAAGATGATTCATTCTTTTGCTAAACACCCACTCTTGCTTCTAACACTTTTGTGTTTTGTGTTTTCCTCGTGTTCAGCGAGAACAGTAAAAATAGGGGACATTTGCTCGAAACACAACAACCCTAGCATTTGCAACGCAATTATACTCTCAGTACCAGGGGCAAATCAAGGTGTCGATATTGATAGCGTTTCCTTGTATCTCATTAACATGGCTCACGTCAATGCTTTTGATACCATAACCCTAATTAGCGAGATAATAGGAAACAGCAGCGACCCACAAACCAACCAACGTTATAGTTCATGCACTATGGATTATACTGATGTGTTGCTTGCTCTCACTCAGGCTAAGGAATCTTACAGTTCTGGAAATTACGGCGACATGAATTCCAACGGCGCAGTTGTGACCAAAGATGTTAAAGATTGCGACACAAAGGCTTATGATTCATCCCAAATCAGAAACAACAACCAGTATTTAGCAGATTTCAGCATGATTATCATGATTCTAGCCGATTTTCTAGCGGGGAAATATTAAGTTCATTGGTTCGTAGTTTGTTTGTGTTTGGGTAAGTATATGAAGTTTTCATGTTTACGGGGTTAGGGAAAATGATTCCCATTGTTTTAGGAACGAGTCGGGGAATGTGTGGCGATATTTCAGGAAGGAGTCCAAGAATGCTTGAAAATGTTTTAAGAATGATTTTTAAATGATAGGGTGTGTTTAGACAAGGCAATTTAAGAAAGTAATTCATTTATGTAGAGAATTTGAAAATCTTGTAAGGAGAATGATATGTTTGGATGAAGAAATTAAAAAGGAAATTGAAATTAAGAAGTTTAAAAAATGTATCTCAAAAACTAAAATAGTATAATTTAAAATTTACTAAAAAATAAGAAAGAAATTGAAATTCTCCAAGTTGTGGAATTGCTCATTGGTTACGACGAACAAGAAAAGTCTACAAATCCAAAAAGTTGAGACAGGTCATGTCGGGTTAAAGGTAGGATCAGGTTGAAAGTCGAGTCGGGTGAGACTGAAGGTTGAGCTGGTTGGATTGGGTTGAAGGTTGAGCCAGGTTGGGCTGGGTTGAAGGTTGAGCCGGGCCAGCTCGGGGTAGGCCAAAGGTTGAGTCGGATCAGGCTGAAGGTCGAACCGAGTCGGGTTAGACCGAAGGTCGAGTAGGTCGAGTTGGGCCAAAGGTCGAGCCTGGTTGGGTTGGACGAAGGTTGAGCCAGGTTGGACCAAATGTCTAGGTGGGCCGAGTGAAGTCAAAGGTAGTCAGGCCAAAGGTCGAATCAAAGGTTGGGTCCGACTAAAGGTCGAGTCGGATCGAGTCGGGTCGGGCCAAAGGTTGAGTCATGTCATCCTTGGCTGAAGGTCAAGCCAAACCAACCTTGGTTGATAGGCAACTTGAACCAAAAGTCCAGAGGAGTTGTACCGAATTGAAGGTCAAGCTAAGTTAAGTTAGATTCAAAAATAGAGTTGAATTTACTATAAAATAAAAATTAAATTGCTTTATCCAAGAAAGAAATTAAAATTTTAAATATTTCAATTACTTCATCTAAACTAATTATTTAAGAAATGAAGATAATTCAATTGCAAGTAAATTAATTATTAAATATTTTAATTTCTTGGAATTGTTGAAATACTTGTCCAAACACAATGTTAAGGCATATTTTTTTCATACTTTATAACTACTAAGTGTTATATGCCTTCTTAATGAAATAGAAGAAACGTAAGGCAAGTTCTCGAGATTTACAAATTAGTTCTCATGCTTTGAAAAACATTGTTTAATAGTTTTTAGTAACACGAGTAAGAAAAAAATAATATATAATAGTTTATCAAAGTAAGAAAACGTAGCATATTATAATGAATTTTGATATCACTATTTAAAATTATAAGGATTATTATTGTCACTTTTAATTTATAATAAGTGTATATCAGACTTGTTCCTGCAGAGAACAAACAAGATAAGTTAGGCACGAGCGTCACCTTATCCATGTAGTCCGCTATCTCCTTAGTTGGCTTCTTCCCGGTTGGTACATGTCGGTTTGGACCTAGGAGGGGTTATCTGCAGAAGGGACTTCGAAGCTCAAGTGACTCAAAACTCTCAAAAAGGTCAAATCTGTGATTAATGAATGCGTACCTTTAATTACTAGGGTCCACACGTATTTATAGACATTAATTATGTCTGGTTATCCCATGGGCCGGGCCTTGGCTTGGGCTCTAGCTTGGGCTCAAAGTGGGTCTGGGCTCTAACCAAGGCCCTTAAGACCTATTGAACACGGGGGGCTTCCATTTTACTAAGTATATCGAAGTTGTCGGCCTAAACTGACTACTTCCTTTGGTGGTCTGTGTTGCTCGTGTGCCGTCTTAGGCAGGTTGTTCCTCTAGACGTCTAGGTTACCGGTTTCGGCCGGTTACTCGAATGCATTGGTATGGTGATCGTTTTATCATTATTTCATTAAGTTGGCTTGGTGTGGTACACTAGTCCCCCAGCCTTGATCGACATAGGTGTCGGTTAAGGGTGATATGTGTTGATATGCTAGCGGAACCGGCTAGGTGTGATACACCAGTCCCCCAGCCTTTAAGTGTGATGAACAGTGTTAAGGCTAAAAAGTTGTAACCGTTTGAAGGTAGGTGAAGGGGTGTCAGGGGTCAAATCAGGAAGTTCTGGTGCCGTCGTTTTTAAGAGTCACCTCTCTTGTAATGATGGTGTCGATTGGTATGAGTTGTTGTTTTGGCGGGAAGGGGTTTTCGCCGTTTGGGATTCTGGCCTATAAATATGGATTTCAAAACGAGTGAGGGGTTACTTGATTCATTTGCGAGAGTTTTGTATTCAGAGGTCTTGTGTGCATTTTACTGTCCGACTAGTTCCCAATTTCAGCCGACATCTTTCCGTAAACACGAAAAAAGGTATGTCTAGTAGCGATAGTATATCGTTGTCCACATCTAGTAGTGAGAGTATGGGGTCAGAGAGGAGTAGAGGTAGGCAAGTTGATGAAAAGGGTACTAGTTCTGGAGGTATGGTAAGTGGGATCCCCATGGAGACGGTGAGGGAGGTTCGAGAAGATCCCCCTAAAGAGTTGGCCGAGAGTGACTGGCCGGCCAAAGGCGGTTATGGGTGGGCGGCTTCCGACGTCTGCAATCAATCATCTTTGTTCTGGTGGTCTCGCTTATTGAACTCCTGGTTAAATTGTACGCTTGTCATCTCAAAGGGTGTAAGCGGGGATATCGTTTCCCTGGAGAGAGTTAGCGCTATTGACCGTGTATGTCACGGGCAGGAGGGGGCTACGGAGAAGTTCTTCTACATGTATATGTGTTATTTTTCTCAACTACATGTGCGGCTACCGTTAGATGGTTTTACTATGGGTGTATTGTGCGCACTGAATGTGGCACCTACACAGTTGCACCCGAATAGTTGGGCCTACTTGCAAGCCTTTCGCGTCTTGTGCCAATCTCTATACCTGGAGCCTTCTCCTTATGCTTTCTTGTATTTCTATGACACCAGACCCCGCCAGCCGACTACTTGGTTGTCTCTGATAAGTCGTCCTAGTATCAGCAGACTGGACGTATTTTCCCAGTGTTTCAAGCACTTTAAGGACGGGTACTTCAAAGTTGTGGTGAAGGAAGAAGGCAAACCTTATTTCTTTAACGCTGATGGGAGTACAAAATTCCCATTTAGCTGGACGAGTACCCCTTCTCGGTACAAAGATATGGGGATGGATGAGTTATCAGCGGGGGATAAGGAGGTGGTGGAGATCTTAATGAAGTTTGTTGATAAGTTGCCCACTAAGGGCTTAGTTAGAGTTTATAATTCGGTGCATCCGATTATAGATATTGAAGGTATTTGTTTGTTACTTAAATTGTGTTAATGATTCTAAGTTGTTTTAATTCGGGGTTTAATATATCATTGTAGGGCACATGGCACAATCTGGGAAGAAGAACTTGGCGCTCTTCCAGTTGCTGAGGAAGGAGATGGCCACTAAGGCTAAGGCAGTAGGAAAAGTTGACGTTCCCAATTTGCAAAAGTCTATGGTGGAAGTACATGTTCATGGTGGGACGAAAATGAAAGACGAGTTGCTGCCTCTTCCCAGCAAGGGACAAGTGAAATTTCTGATTGTAGCCGTCGACTACTTCACCAAATGGATAGAAGCCAAACCACTAACCACTATCACGGCCCAGCAGGTTCAACAGTTTGTTTGGAAGGATATTGTATGCAGATATGGCGTCCCACACACCATCATCACCGACAATGGCCGACAATTTATAGATAAGGAGCTAGCCAAATTCTATACTGGCCTGGACATCAAACACATCACAAGTTCTGTAGAACACCCACAAACTAATGGACAAGCAGAGGCGGCCAACAAGGTTATCCTAATGGAACTGCGCAAACGATTAGATAGCGCCAAAGGCCGATGGCCCGAAGAGTTAGTAGAAGTGTTATGGGCTTATAGGTGCACCCCTCAATCAGCAACAAACGAATTCCCTTTCAGCCTAGTTTACGGTGCAGACGCCATGATACCAGTTGAAATTGGCAAACCATCCCTACGCCGAGAACTATACGACCCAACCCACTATTAAGAATATAAAGTCTTTCCAAGTTATTCACTAAACATTTCTTAATTTTAACACTGATGACAAAATATTTTTCGTGTTTTGATGAAGTATGTAAAGTCTTTTCAAACTGTACAATAATTAAAATATTTGACTACAACATTCACAACATGTAGAGAATATCACACATAAGTGAATTATTTATATTTAAATCTATCCTTTTAACTTAGTTATCTATTTTCTAAACTTAAGACATTCTGGCACTTTTTCATATAAATGATACTTCACATAACTCCCTTTTTTATTGTATTTAGTCTATACATTTGTCCAAAAAGGACTCTTGAAGTAATTAAAATTAATATACTAAACTATAATATTAAGATACTAGAAAAAAAATAGTAAAGCTAAAGACTAAAGTTGTCCATTAACAAACTCGAAATTGATTTTAATAAAATAGTTCTTATAAAATACACATTAAAAGGTTAGACAAATAAAATAAAAAATAATAAAAGAAGATAAAGATAGAACATTTAAATTAGCACTACTGGAAAATGGGCTTATAATGACAGGTAAAACGAGCTTCCTATGACAGGTATTCTGGTGTCATAGTTTCAGGAGTCATAGAAAATGCGCATTTTTTATGACACAGCAGAAACCTATCATAGTAAGTCAGAGTTATTATGATAGGTGTTCGATTAACAATCATAATAAGTCTAACTTACCACTGCACAAGTTGACGATGCTGGGACAATCAGTGAACTTACTATAACAATTTTTTGTTAAACCTATCATAGTAAGTCCAACTTTTTATGACAGGTAATGCAAAGTACGTAATAATAAGTCCAAATTACTATGATAGGCAGTGCAAACTTTGTCATAGTAAGTCATATTTTTTTTTATGATTTTTCTATTTTACCATTTTCCTTTCCATTCAATTCACCTGCAAATAACTTTCATATCACCAGACCAAACAATACCAAACCAAACCAATTCCATACAGTTAAGTTGTCTAAACAAACTCAAAAATTGAAATTGTATATAATAAACCTACAACCTTGACAACTTTTACAAATACTCTCAAAAAGATTGTAAGTATTATAGAACTAAGCTTTCTACAAGTTATCAACAACACTCAAAAGAAAGGAAGCCCACTTGGTTCTAATTTCTTCCACCTCTCTACCTTCCAATGAGGATGAATCATTAAATATCTACAAAAAGCATAATGAAGTTAAACAATATTGTAATTAACAATTCCATAAGTATTTAGTTAGTCTTTTGTTACCTTATTCCATGAGTCAGTAATGTTTGTACATATAATCGTGTGCATGTGTTTCATGACGTAATACCCACACTCGTAGCTCCCCAATTGATGTCGATACTATAAATCAAATACAAATAATTATAATATGTGTTACATTAGAACTTAAATGGTAGTCAGACATATAAATTACATTAGGTGCAATTATTTGCATCTTCTTCCTAGATACAGATGGAACACCCATCAACCTTGAATGAGCTTCCAAATACCTACAAAAAGTAAACATTCATTAAATCATATTAATCATATTGGAAGGAAATAAAATAGAATAAAAAACTTACGCCTCTAATATATTTTTGATGGACAATGTGTTAGGTTTCTTCTGCAACGAACACAAGAGAACTACAAGAGAATGATTAGGAAGAATAACTAGCAACTGCCAATGACCCCTATAAGTTGGAATAATATTAATAAAAAAAATAAGTTCTAAATTAGTTACCTATAATTCAAGAATTGTTTACTTATGCAAATAAGGTGCTAAATACACCTCTTTGCCAGCTTTTCCAAATATCTCTATTAAGTATTTTTGCACCTATTCTAATCTATTTCCTACACTCTAAATGATAATTGGGTCAAGAAATCCATAAATATTAGCATTCTTCTTCTCGATGCATAGGTGATACAAATACATTCAATATCAACAAATAAAGTTAGAATAAATTATTGAATACAATATTAAACTATTTTTATGGTTAATGAAGGCTTACTTACAAATTCCAAACTTGTAGAACTGTTGCGGATAGGAGATCATTACCAATCACAATTTCACAAATATCCTTATGACA
>Ga0209589_1008811_pt1 | contig 15585 bp, 8 predicted proteins | sample CowpeawhiteBW_FD_187525 | JGI IMG/M metagenome (GOLD analysis project Ga0209589, IMG submission 187525) | Root nodule microbial communities of legume samples collected from California USA - Cow pea white BW (SPAdes) (version 2) | ecosystem: Host-associated > Plants > Roots > Nodule | place: USA... | reverse complement strand
ATATATATATATATATATATATATATATAATATTATGTCTTTAAATTTAAAATGTGTGTAGCGTTATGAAAGGGGAAAGCTTAAAAAAAAAAGAAAACATTATCCATTATGGATGCTGGCACCGCCGGTTGCCATTCCTGTTATCTTATTTCCATCCAATTATTTTCACACCCAATGCTGCCTTTTTCATTAATTATTATCATATTATATATTTTTTCCTTTTTCTTGGGATGGGGGCGGAAGGCAAAAGAAGGGTGCAGAGTATTTTAACATAATTGATTTTCATCAATTATTTTTCAACTTGTTTACAAACTTTTTTTTTTTCAATCATTGAATCTTTTATTTATATTGATTTCATTATAAAAATGCTTAAATTAGTTGAATATTTGACTACAATAAATTTTATATATTTTACTCATGTTTAATCTTTGAAGTATTGTTTCTTCGATATAAGATTTATTACTTTCAAGTAACCATACTTATATTTTTACAAGTTTAAAATAAACTGTATTTCTACAAGTCGTAAATAATAAAATATTACTATAACAATTTCAATAATACCCATATTTTTTTATTAAAAATGATGTCGTAACATATTAATTTTTTTCTTAATTGTTACTTCATATTTTTTTATTTACGACTTTTATTACTAAATTTTGATATAAATATCAATACTTAATCGTGTAAGTATCTTTTAATAACAAATATCAATATAATATTTATATAAATAATAAATTTTATCTTAAAGATATGCAATATTTTTCTATTTTAAAAAAAAAATATTCAGACTAAATTGAAACAAATAGAGTGGGGATTAGATTAGATTGAAACAACTAAACATATATGAGTACTAAATTAAAACAAATAGACATATGTGCACACTAAATTGAAATCAATACAATGACAATTGACAAGGACACCAACACATGGCAGTATCTTGTTATGTGGCACTCATAATGTCACGTGTCACATCAAGGATTTGACACGTGACAATTTTTTGTTAATTCAAAAAAAATTAAAAATAAAAAAAAAATAAAAAAAATCAGAAGTTGACATGTGACATGCGGTTAACGGTGTTAATAATTTTTTCTGAAAGGGACTAATTAAAACATTTTTTTTTTCAAAAATTGAGACAAAATTGAAATTTTTTAAAAATGGGTATCAAACTGAAACTTCCAAACAAAAATGAGTAATATTCGACTAATTAAACTTAATTTTTTTTCTAATTAGTAAATAGGACAATTAAAAAATTTCTCATAAAAATCACTATTTTTATTTATTTATTTACAAGAATAGTTACTAAAAAAAAGTTAGATCTTAGTCTTTGAAAAATCAAATTTCGATCTTTTCAGAATAAAACGTGTATAATAAATTAAAAAAAATGCTGTATGTGGATTTTATATCTACAATCCCCTAAAAAGTAAAAAAGAAAGTAAAAGTATGAAAATAAATTTAAAAAAATGGAGTTATAGCGTTCATTTGATGTAGGTCGGTGAGAATAAATAATATAATAGTGAGTGGTCCTCACTGGTGTAAAAAACTGCTATTATTCACCAACTAAAGTGTAAAAAAAAGTTTGATATTTAGATTATATACAGTTGTACGCTAAATTAAATTATATTTAGAAACAAAATCAGATTTTTTTATTACATTAACTAATTAATGTTAAAATTAAGATAAAACATGTGGGTTTACAATGATAGTTTCCAAAAATATTTTCTTTGAAAATTATGTGCTAAAGCACTTTTACTCAACACAATAATTCAAACTATTATATAGATGCACGATATTCAGTATTATGTTATTTTGAATGATATTAAAATCAACTCTTTTAAATAATTCAAGTAATTAAGGCGATCTAAATTTTAAAATTTTGTGCGCAATCAATGAATATAATAGATTATGGCTTTAAAAAAAACATGATGATAGTTTTGTGGTGGTTGTTGGAACCAATTAATACTTTTAGGATACATAACCTCATCATATCACTTTTGCAAAGATTCTTTATGATGTGATCACTTTCGGATCTTCCTTCTCCTAATGTGAAAATCTTGTTCACTTGAATTTCATTTATGCTTGATATTAATAATTTTTATCCAAATAATTTTGATTTTTTAAGGTTTTATAAGGAAATATTATATAGAATTATGATATTTTGATTTTTACAATTTTAATCTGCATTTTGTATTTTTTGACGCGATTCAGCATCGAGTATTAAATTTTTCAAAAAAAATAATGATACATTAATCAATGTTATACACTAAACCAAATCAGAAAATACAAAATGAAAATTTTGGAGTTAAAATATGATTTTTTTATTTTATATATATATATATATATATATTATTTTTTTTTTCGTCCATGTTATACAACAAACCTAACACAAACATAATGTCTTAATGGAACCTTTCATGTCCCAACCAAACATTTTTAAAATTAAATTTTGGTTTTATATGATCTCATTCGTCTAGGTAAGCAAGCCAAATTAAATCCAAAATTTGCAAAGTCTAATCCATTGAATATTGCTTCTTAATATGAACAACCATTATAGAAGCATGATAGAAATGTTTTGTAAATTACCGAGTCTCATGCATAATTGTGGAGATGATGATGATGTGTTATTTTAACCATCTCACATGAAAAAGTCAACATATAAATATTTCTATTATTAATTGCCGACTCAAAAGTTCTCCATCAATTTGGTTTCATGCATTGTGTGAAGAAGTATGGAGTAATGTATTATGAATGCATTTTAAATGTTCAATTAATTAATTCATCAGTTTGGATAGTCAATGCATAATTAATAAAGTGTTTCATAATCAATGGATTTTTAATTTACTATCAAAAGAAAAAGTAGGATTTTATTTACTTCTGTTGTAATTTCTTATTTAAGTGTTTTGAAATAAATTAAATTTTATTAATATTTTCTCTCTTCTTTTTTATAAGTATATGTAAGTACAATATTTACATATGAAGTGAAAATAAGGATATATAACTCAAAAGGTCTTCATATTTTAAGAAATAATCTCGTCATTAATGCCAGTTTCATATAACAAATTAGAAAGTGAAATGTAATCTTATATAGCATTATTTTTTTAACGAAAGACATACGAGAAAAATAAAAATGATTTTTAAGTAAATTAAACTCGATTTATTTACGCTAGTTTTGAAGAAAATTAAACATAATAAATTAGTTTATAAAAAAATGTTCCATTTTAATTTTTTTAAATAAAATATAAAAATATATTTACTTTAATAATATTAATTTGGCATTGAATATTTTTGTACATAGATGATCATATTTAAGATAAAATATGAAATATGTACAGAGTCGTGGAATCTTCATATATATATATATATATATATATATATATATGATGTGATGATTATAAAGTATTTAGATAAAAATAATATAAATTGTGGTCATATATTTAAGATGATATATGAATTTTTATTTGATTTGTGAATTAAGTATCGAGACCTATATTTTAATATAGATCTTATAGTTTTAGTGATAAAATCCAAGAGAGGTTGCAACATGTCTAGTTATGTGGTGAGTTGTAATCAACTTATTATGATCCTATATTATTGGGTTCATATGTAAATTTAGGTTTTTATCGAATCAAATGTTAATCTAGTAAAACTTATTTAATAGAAGTCTTTCAAAAGGAGTTAGTTGATATTCCATTTATCAAATATGAAAATGCTATATTAACTCATTTTTTCTTATCCACTTTTGACATTTGGCAATTGAGGTTTAATTTTAATTTTGCATTCCAGTTATTTTAGGATAATTGACGTTGGCATTTTGTGTGCATTAGATTTAGGAGATTAAAAGGGCGTGTGATAAGCTTTTGAAAGAGAAAATCTAGTTTCGTATCCATTCTCTCATGCTCGCTCAAACCAAATCGCTCCTCCTTTCCAATTTCTCCTTCTCGCTAAAATGAAACCGCTCATCCCACTAAAGGTGTGTGTCACTCTTTCACTCCACTATTAATTACAATCTTTCAATTTCTAGAAAAATAAAGGACATCAAAACAAACCAAGATATTCAAATGACATATATTATCTATATCATTCTACAATACCTATTATACCTTTCGTCATTTTAGTAATACCATTAATTGTTATTGCTTCGCCACTGAAAAGTAAACCCACAAAACCACTTTTATTTAAGTCAAATTTTACGTCAACTCTAACTACACATAACCCCAAACCCATACATACATCTATCATAGTTAAGGGCACCAGGTGTTACCTGATACGAAATAATTCCTCCACCACAACCTATCGGCTAAAAAACTCCTTTAATAGCGAACCGCAAATATCTAAAGGCATCTCCATATACAAACACCATTCGAAAGGTGTGTCTCCAATTTGTGAACGATAAGCACACCATTCATTTCAACAATGTATTTTTTTTTCTCAACACAATTACGAAGTCGTACCTATAGTTCCATAGAAAAAAGCACAACACATTTTCTTTATCTGCTTTGACTTTAGCCTTACCACCCACATGACTGATATAAAACATATTACACCAAACATAATCAAGGACACATAAACAACATTCCAATTAACCTAAAAAACGCTAAAAACATCATTAAACAAACTTCATAAAGGTTACCTTACCTATCCAATTACTACACAAAAAATTGACTGCACATAAACACTTCAAGTAACAGTACAAGTAAGAAAGCTAACTTTTTTTGTGTTCAACTACAATTCATGAGTTTTGTATCGTCCAGGGAATGACCAACCTCAACATGCTCATTTCGATTTTGACCAAAAAATAAAACGAAGAGTTTCATTAAATATTTGTCATGGGCTGAGGTGACGAGCAATGAATCTGAGCAGGATTTGGGCCGAGTTTCTCGGCAGAGAGTTAGGATAGGTGTACTGCCTAGGGATCGAGGTCGGAATCTGACCTAGTTCCATTCTCGGATAATCTTTTACTTGCTCAGAATACTCGGTTAAGTCATATGATTAGTTGGCCCAAAACCCAATCCACATGCGACAGTCCCAACCCATTAACGAGATTAGCATGGTCCAAAGAAAGCGGTCCAAAGAACTCCCTGGATATTCTCCGAGATATTAGGGCAGAAAAATAGGAATCGGTTGCTGATATTTTGCCACATTAACACGTCTTCCTACAAATAAGGTAAGTAGGAGGCCTATATAAAGGAGAAGAGAGGAAAAGATAGGGGGACCTTTTCTTGGAACCAGAACTACGAAACTCCAGAAAGAAAAATGCATATCTACTAGTATAAGAGCCAAAAATGTAGTTTATTCTTGGTTTTGTGTCTCCTTGAGATTCGAGACCGAACATTAACATACCCAAACTCAATCAACACTTTAACCAATCATTGACAACCAAACCATTATAATTAAAACATTTAAATGATGAAAAATATCCCAAACACGACAAAAGAAATATCACATTTTTAACCCAACAATAACAAAGATGAAAACCTATTTATCGCCATGGAAATGGGGTTACAAGTATGTTACCAACAAGTGGTGAAATGGGTATTGTCTGTGCAAAGTACGAGATTCGCGAAACTGAGAACAATCACACAATAAACCTAGTTTTACTTACGACTGACATAATCCCAGTGTGCAAGAATGACAATGAAATACTGCAATGTGGTTTCCTTTGAGCAATAAAGAGAGAATATCGAGACAACAACAATAACAACTCAAGAACCACACTCATGACTATAGGTTTGTAACCACTGGGAGAACGAAAACAATGTTTCGTAGGGACTGGAAGAACGATGGAAGTGGAATGTGCAAGAAGGATATAATGGAATGAGAAAGTGACACACATTTAAGATGAGCAACTTCGTTTCAGCGAGAAGGAGAAACTGGAAAATATGAGCAATTTTGTTTGAGTGAGCCAAGAGAATGGTCGCGAAACTAGATTTTCTCTTTCAAAAGCTTATCACACACCCTTTCAATCTCCCAAATGCAACGAGTACAAAATGTTGGCACCAACCATCCCAAAATAATTGTAAATGCAAAATTAAAATTATACCTTAGTTGCCAAATAGGTGTGTCAAAAGTGGGTAAGAAAAAGGTGGGTCAATGTATCATTTCCGTATCAAATATTCTTTATATATAAATCCATGTAAGGTCTATATAGTTGTATATGTTGGATTTTTAATAAAATTAAATTGTTGTGATTTGTTAATTAAAATGTATTCTTTTAATATTTATCTTTTAAGTAAAAAATATATTTCAATAATTTATCTTGTACAATAACTATACTTTCTATACGGACAAATATAAATAAAAAACATAGGAGTAACAATTTAAAGAAAATGAGAGTTTTATTTGCGAAATTTTGTTTTTGTGTAAAAGTTTGTATTTATATATTTATATTTGATGTATGATTTAAGTTGTAATTTTTCTATTGCTATAAGCTTTGTAGAAAACCTTTCACGAGTTTATAAGTTTGGACAATGATATTATAACTCTCATTTTTTGATTCTCATCCTTTATTTCATGACATGACTTAGTGTGTACCATTGATTAATGTATCACTATCTTTTCTTTTGAAAAAAATCAATGATCCACACTAAGCCAGTCACACTAAAAGTAAAGGCTGAGAAAAAAAAAATGAAAGTCAACTTATAATTTTCATGAGTTTATAATATAATAGGTCTTAGTTTTTGAGTGTTACAAATTTAACATTAATTAGTAAGAGATATAAAAGTCCCATGATAATTTTTGGTTTGACCCGTATATTAAATCTACATACAAATATTAAATATGAATTATATTTGAATAAAAATACTAAATAGATTAAACAACATACATTTGTATAAGTATATATTTTTCATATTCATTTAAAAGGAATATAAGGGATACGTATTCGTACAAATGAGAATCATGGGTGATATGATTTTTTTTATTATAATTTCCAAATATATTTACAAAATAAACTTATTATGTTTTTCCAGTCATGTTATCTTGTCTCAAAATTTCATTTTTTAGATTAATTTTAACTTGACCGAAATGTCAGTAAAGTCTAAAATACAGGTATATTAATTAGTATTATTTAATGCATAATCAAACTTACGTTAAAAAAGTGTGTTTAAATAATCGTGGTGTTATTTTACACACATCAAATTTACATTATTAAACTACTAAATGGTAATATATTATAAAGTAGTAATATATGAGTCGCGATGCTAAAAGTATTCCGTAATTAATTAGGGTCAGTCAAAGTAATTTAATTCAATTATTTAATATTATTTTTATTGGATTTGAAAATTTAATTAAATAGGTACATCCAATCTAACACTATCATTTAATATTTTAAAATTATAATTTTAACGATTATTAATAAGTTAAATATAATTGTATTCTTAAAATAACATTTTTTTTCATAACGTAATAACACTTATTTCAATATATTCATTCACTAATATCTTATAAAGTGCCACTTCATTTATTTTTTCTTTTAACATCAAATTATTTATAATTATTATTCTGATTATGATTAACAACACGAATAAGTTTAAATTAAGCTACACAGATTCACGTACACATGCATATACCTTATAGTAATACCATTATATGTAATAAGTAAAATCAAACTTTCTACAACAATATAATAAAATAAGACAGAGGAAGGATGGACCATTAACTTTCACATGGATTTCTCGTCTAAAATATTTTTATTCTTTGTGTATCAGTGATAATTTCCGATTTTAATATTCTTGAATCCTTCAACAAAAAAAATGCAGAATTATAATAATATATTTAATAATTCTAAAATAAGTTTTTCTAGAAACAGTAAAATGTAAATATTAGTTTTTTAAAACTAAGAAAGTTTAAATACATTTTTAACTTTGTTAGGGTTTCAGTTAATTATGTAAATTTATTTTTTATTTTTAGTCTTATGAGATATTGTCAGTATTAATCATTCTAATTTTTATATTAAGAATCAATGGAAAAAAGTTAATTTTAAAGACTTTAAATTAAAATTTTTAAAATAATAAGATACACGTGCAAGGCATGGATAGATGTTTCACCTAGACGGATACACCGAGGGGTGAGACAAACGAGTCCAAGTCACAGTCACAGCCACAGCGAGACAGCCCCGTGAACAGAGGGTGAGAATATCAGTGTCGCCAAAGTGAAAACATAGTGAAAAAGAAAAGAAAATAAACGACTTGTGTGCGTTAAGGTTAGCGGTGGTGTGTATGTGTTATGTCTTCAAGTGTCCTGCATGCATTTTATGCATCTGTTGCTTTGCATGCACACACACTCTCTCTCCTCTTTCTCTCTCATCACTTTCTCTCTCTATACAGACACACACCTCGGTTTCTCTCTCTGTAAAATTTCAGGTCAATTTCCATTGCCTTATGCTGATTTCAGTGCTTTCGCTCTGTTTTTTCTTCGTTGCTCTGCCTATATTCTTCCCCAGCTAAGTGTTGATGTAACAGATGATGTGTGTGGTTGTTAAGATTTGAGGAGATAGATTGATAGATAGAGGTAGCTAGCACTACGAAGTCGGGTTCTTTTATGTTCATGTGAATGACCCATTGGTTGGTTTTCACTTGGGGTGAGACAAAGGTTTGTTTTTTCGTCTTGGGGTTCTGTTTCATTGTAACCCCTTTGTGAATCTTGAAGCTTTCTGCATGGGTGTGTATGGAGTCTGAATAAATTTGTGATGATGGGTCAAAGTGTTTTTTTGTTGTTTTGGTTTTTGGTTTAGGGTTTGTGATTTTGATTTGAGTTTTGGATTGTATTTCCTTGGCAGTGGAATTTTGGATTTTGCATCAATGGGTTCTGATATTTGCGTCGTTAATGGTTCGTGCACTCATGAATGGAGAAAGGGGTGGCCTCTGCGATCTGGTGGATTCGCCCAACTGTGCTGCAAGTGCGGGTAAATTTGAGTCCTTTTCCTTTGAATTTCATCTATTCGTCAATTATGGGGGGAGTGGATGATGCGAGGGTAGTTTTGGGGATACGATTTTGGGACTCGTTCTTGTTGATGTTGTTTTTATAATCGGATGCATTTTTTAGTTTTTGATTTTGGTGTAATTAGTCTCATGAGGGTTGAAACTGTATTTGCGAGGCTTGGTTTGGTCCTTTTTTTTGCCCTTCCCGGGATTTTGTGGTTTTAAGTGTGTCTGTTTAATATCAAGGAACTATCGCATTGATGTGAATAAGAATCACATTAAGTGCTCAATTCAGAGAAGAGTATTTATGCCATGCAATGCTTTTTACTTTTCTGATGACAATATGAAGTTGTTGCTGATTAAGGGCGGGGATTAATGCTGCTAATTTGGGAAATATTTCTAGAGAATGACTTGGTGACGGTGTTCTGGTCATAATGATTGTGAAATAAAAATTCTTAATTGTTATAGTAAAAAATAGATTATGTATTTTTTTATTTCATAATATATATTTTGTTGACTAATGTTGGCTTATATCTGTAATGCTAGATTTATGGAGGAGTGGAAGGGTGACATCCATGAGCCATTGTAAGTGTCATAATGTGGCGATTATATAAAAGGCAATGTGGCGAATATATATATTTTTCCTTAATGTGGATGCAGTAAATGCATGATTGGTTCATTTTCAATATTTTAGTGTAGTTCTACTATTCTAACCAAGGTTTTAAGTCGTGGTTTCCTTGCAATCCTTGACATTGCGAGAAATTGCAGGTATATGTGGGTGATATGGCAACTGTGGTTGCAGGCTGTTTTTTAAAACCAAGATTCCAGAATAACTTTTTAAGTTGGTGATTGTTGTCATAGGTGTTACTGGTTATTGTAAAAAACATTTATTTTATCCCTCATAATGATAAGGAAATTTTAGTTCATGTGATGCACTAGTACTTATGTATATGTATCTAGCTGAGTCTATTTAATTTTTAAATAAATGTCACTTAGAATTATTTTTTCTGTTAGATAGTTTCATACAATTGTACCTGGTTGCAGTAATTGTAGTGCCATGTTTCTTGTTTATCCTGGAAAGTACTTTTTCTCTGTATACCGAAGCATCTTGCTCCTTGATAGTGTAGGGTGTGTTAAAAAGAGTTGATTGCAAATGGTAATCAATAATTGAAAGTATGAATCGATCTTAGGTTTAGTTTTCTTATTGAAGTTTTGTCATGGTAATGTAATATTATCTCTGTACATATCTTCCCTGTCATATCTTTGGTAGTTTTGCCATGCATTTTATTAGTAATAATTCATTTATTGATTCTTTATATTTCCCACTTGGAAATGCTTAATATGTCAGATCCGCATATGAGAATTCAGTTTTCTGCAGCAAATTCCATCACCAACAAACTGGTTGGAGGGAGTGTAACTTTTGCAACAAGGTAAAATGGTATTCTATTTTCATGTAACTATTCAGGCATTCCCTTTGTTCCTTAGTCATTGAAGTCTATTTGATTTGGTTTCACAGCCTATCCACTGTGGTTGCACGGCATCTAGATCTTTGTTCGAGCATCTTGACTTTGGTGGTATAGGATGTGTTAGCTGTGTAAATACTAGCCAACTTAGTACGGTAAGTTTAATCTGGAAGTTTTCCGGCTATAATTTTTTGTTATTTTCTATTTAATGCAGCATGTCCTCATTTCTTGCTAAATCTTGAATCTGGGATCTCACTTTTATTGTACATGAACGCATGTTTGACATCATTCTTTTGCCCCATAATGTATGTGGAATGCATGCATATGCTTCGGATTTGGATAAATCCTATATAAAAGTGATCATTGGAAGACCTCAAGCTTTTTGATATATAGAATACTCTTCTAATTATGTTCAGCACGTTACTTGCTGCTGCTTGCTTGCTGGTTCTTTGAAGTGATCCCGTGTCTTGTTGTTCTGCCATGACACATGCAGTTGGGCAAGATTTTGGAAAAAGTTGACTTAGGTGTATTGTGTTTTTTATCCTCTGACAATTTCGCTGGTTCCTTCTGTTTGATGTTTTTCTGCAGATGAGGAATATTGAAAATCCAAATGGGCCTGTTTCATTGATAAAAAATAATGCAAGTGATCGGCCTTCTCGTTCTGAGGGAAGAATGTTTGCGCGTGGTGTTGATGAAGGAAAACTTATGCAGTTCTGCAAAATTATTGAAGCTAGTGAATCCAGCAGATGGAATAATGCTCAAAGAGATGGTATCGTTTCACGTCATGGCCACAACAACCAAGAAGCCAAATGTTCATTCGGGGAAGGAGACATTGGTTTTTCAAATGTGGTGAAGCCATCTGTTCAGTCATTAACATTTGGTACATTAGAAAATAATAGGTCACCATGGGAGATTAAAAACATTCACGAAGCAAATGCTCAGCCATCATTGAGTATGTACCTGGGAAATGCATCTGGGAACAACTCTGTCATGCCTTCTGCTGGAGAGGCTGTGGAAGGAAGACTTGAGGGAAAAACATCTCCTTTTCATCAAGGCCAAAGATCTCGTCCTATATTTCCAAAACCACTGAAGAGTAGTGGGCTTACCATGAATGTGGAAATAGAAAAAGGTGCACTTTCTCAATCTCGAGTTGCTCGGCCACCTGCAGATGGCAGAGGAAAGAATCAGTTACTTCCTCGATACTGGCCGAGGATTACCGATCAAGAGCTGGAGCGACTTTCCGGAGAGTATCCTTTATATTTTTTATTTGGCTGTTTTGAACATGTATTATGGACTCTTAGTATACAGTACACCCCTTGTTTATCATTAGTTTTCCTTAATGTATGATAACAGTTTGAAATCTGCAGTTGTGCCATTATTTGAGAAGGTATTAAGTGCCAGTGATGCTGGTCGAATTGGCCGTCTTGTTCTCCCAAAAGCCTGCGCTGAGGTATCTTTGGGGTTTTGTTCTTTAGTTTCCTTATTTTCTGTGCTTGCTTTGTTATCTCTGTATAAGTCTATGGAGAGGTGTTTCTGCAATTTTTTCTGTTTATAAATTTTAAAATATCTCTTTATCCTGTAATAGCTGAAATAATCCAAACTGGCCTATGATTTGCAGGCATATTTCCCTACTATTTCACAATCTGAGGGTGTTCCTCTGCGAATGCAAGATGTGAAGGGGAATGAGTGGACATTTCAGTTCAGATTTTGGCCAAATAACAACAGTAGAATGTATGTATTGGAGGGTGTGACCCCATGCATACAGGCCATGCAATTACGCGCTGGTGATACTGGTAAGAATAAAGCCAGGGAATAAACCTTGCACATGCCTTAGATAGGCGGCTAGCTGTGTGTTATAAATATTGTTCCTATAATCTTTTCAAGACAAATAGAAGAATTCAATGCCTTGAAAAATTAATCTCTTGTGCATAATTTACTGGTTAGTATGAGGGGTCAAGCTTCAAATATTCTTTGAGGTTAATATGTATTGCAAATCTGAATAGCTATTATTCTTTTGTATGATGCTTTTATGCAGTAACATTTAGTCGGATAGATCCTGGAGGCAAACTTGTAATGGGTTTCAGAAGGGCATCAAATTCTCCAGATACACAGGTTTTGGGACAAATGTCCATTACTGTGTGGTCTCTTCTTTTAATAATACATCTCTGTTATTATTATTAATTTTTTCTGTTGCTGAGTATGATAAATGACTATTGTCAAACAGGATACCTCCACATCTGCACAATCTAATTCAGCAAAGGGAACCACCTCTGCTGGAACTGAGAATCCGCCATCAGGAAGTAATCATGCCAATCTTCTCCTTTCAATGAAAGGGAATGTGGAACCTAACTTTAATGGACAAAGAGAACATCCAGTTTTGGGTACTGGAACTTCTGGGTTGCTTATAACTGAAACTAATGGGATGATGACAAACAATACTTCACTACAGCGAAAAGTTTCAGTTTTAGAGAAGAAGAAGACTCGTAATATTGGGCCTAAAAATAAGAGGCTGCTTATTGACAATGAAGATGCCAGGGAGTTAAAACTTACATGGGAAGAAGCACAGGATTTACTTCGTCCTCCTCCTTGTGTCAAGCCAAGCATCGTCACAATTGAGGACCAAGTATTTGAAGAATACGATGTAAGTGTGACGGTGTCAAATGAGTCCATACATTTTTATTTTGTAGGTTAGCTATTGCGAGTTGAATATGGACTGATGTAGTTTGAAGAATTCTATTCAAATTTCTTTGCCCCAGCTAATTTATGTGATTTATGCACTTCATTTCATTCAGGAACCCCCAGTTTTTGGAAAGAGAACTATATTCAGTACCTGTTCTTCTGGGTAAGAATCCAACCTTCCGGCATATTTGGCATTGTATTTGGTACATTCGAACACTACTTTTTTATCACTCAGGATTTAATCTTACCTATGAATTTGTTCATCCACCTGACAACTGTTTGGTATTTTCCTGAATTCATGTGTGCTGTGGCAATAGTTGTATCAGAATTAGGCATTGGATCTTAGTTATTCTCCACAAGAGCACTTGGACTTGTTATATTGATGTGAGCAAATTTTCAACTTGTGCTTGATTATGTTAACTATGTCATTCAGGGTGAAGGCACAATGGGCTCAATGTGATGATTGCTCTAAATGGCGAAAGCTTCCCGTTGATGTTCTTCTTCCTGCCAATTGGACATGTTTTGACAATATTTGGGATTCGAGAAGGTGTTCCACTATTATTTACTTGAAGAAGACTACTTCATATGAGATAGTGATAGAATGATCTAAAATTCTTATTGTGACATGATTTTTTCAGATGTTCATGCACAGTACCTGAAGAGCTGAGTTCAGGGGAATTAGAAAATCTTTTGAAACCCGACAAAGGTGTGATTCTGATATCTGTAATTTTGATATACTCTGTGTGTCATGTTTGAGATTGGGTTGAGGTTGAGGTTTCTGTCGCTTACAATTAATTGAATGTTCAAATTGAAAGATTCACCCTGCAAGTTCTGCATTCAGCACTATACTTAGATTCCATCTGGGGGTCTAACATGCAAATTGCTATGCTTTTATAACTGTGTGTGTTGTAGTGCCACATAAACCGCAATTTTACTTCCGAAATCAAAATTAGTCCTACATGGTTAACACAAAATCTTTGTGCTGTTCTCAATGCTTTGCAGATTTTAAGAAGCGAAGAAGTGATGAAAAGAGCAAGTCAATCCAAGAACATGAGGCATCTGGCTTGGAAGCTCTTGCCAGTGCAGCAGCCCTGGGAGATAATCTTGTTGACACGGCCGAATCGTCGGCCGGAGCCACCACCAAACATCCTAGACACCGTCCCGGCTGCTCTTGCATTGTGTGCATCCAGCCACCAAGTGGCAAGGGGCGACACAAGCCGACATGCACATGCAACGTGTGCCTGACCGTGAAGCGGCGGTTCAAAACCCTGATGCTGCGAAAGAAAAAACGGCAATCCGAACGCGAAGCAGAAGCAGAAGCTGCCCAGAAAGATCAAGTTCTCCCCAAAGAAGAGTCAGATACCAATGAAACATCAAGAGATGATGCAACTCAGTTGGAGAAAGAGGTAGTGGGACTAAGCAGAAGTCAAGCTGAAGCGGGTGAGTCCAGTGCTGCTGGACAAATTGATCTGAATTCTGATCCCAACCGTGACGACATGGTAATTGATTTATCAGCAGTTCTGTTTTGTGAATCAGACCCTACTACAGAACATGAATATATGAACCAAAATGATCCAAGAAGCTACAATAATGAATTGCAGAACGGTGAGAATTCTTCTTTGCACACTCCTCAATCCAATGGAGAAGGTCAGAGACACTTCTCTGATCTAAGAAGCTTTGCATCCCTTATGTGGAACCAAGAAAGAAGAGATGAAGAAGACAATGAACCCAACCAAAACCACAACAATCTTTGTTAACAATTTCTTTATTCTTACATTCAACCCTTGTTATATTTATCTTTACTTGCACTCACAGTACAGTTTTTGGTTTCTTTTACAGAGGGGTGGTCCAAGATAGTTCTTCTTCATATAAAAAAATAATGTATTTTTTAGTAGTTTATCTTTGAAGCCTTTTTTTTTTCATGGACGTGGGTCGTGCACATTTCTTTCTCCGACAATGATTTTGTTAATTTGTTTGTTGGTTATATGAATGAAACACAGGAAAAGGTTTACATGTTAGTATGTTTCTCTGCATATGTTCATGATTATATATATTTTTGTTTTTATCATTAAGCGGCGAGATTCTACGGCAATAACGATATAACACGTGGTTATTGCATTAATTATGATTGTCTTGGAGTCGATAATAGTTTCTTTTTGGGTGTGAAATCATTACAGTTTTTGTTAGATATAGATTCTTTCCAAGAAAAAAGAACTAGGGATGATTAGATTCCAAGGTTCCCAATATACAAACCTAATGTGGTTTTTTACAAGATCTAAGTTCGAAAATTTCCTTAAAATCTAAATGTTGTTTTTGTATTAACTATTTTTTCAATAAATATATTTATTTGAGTGTTTTTTAGTTTAATAAACAGTAGTAAAATACGTTATATTACAGACTTTTTGAGAGTCTAATTTGTCTTGTATAAATAATAGTCAAAACTTCAATTTGACTTTTCCATATATATATATATATATATATATATATATATATATATATATATATATATATATATATATATATATATA
>Ga0209589_1008808_pt1 | contig 15591 bp, 15 predicted proteins | sample CowpeawhiteBW_FD_187525 | JGI IMG/M metagenome (GOLD analysis project Ga0209589, IMG submission 187525) | Root nodule microbial communities of legume samples collected from California USA - Cow pea white BW (SPAdes) (version 2) | ecosystem: Host-associated > Plants > Roots > Nodule | place: USA... | reverse complement strand
GGACGCTTCTTCTTCCTCGTCGCTGCCGACAACACCAACCTCCATCTTTGCTTCACCGTGCCATCCCGCGACTGTCTTGCCTTCACCATCGAGGGAATCGCCGGCACCACTGCTGCGAACAGGGGGCGCGTCTTCCAGCGACAATGCAAAGAACTGGGCCACTTCACTACCAGCACTATCAGCGATAGTGGATTACCTTTTGCCTCTTCGCAGCTATGTGTTGGAGCTTAACAAGTACCTTGCACCAGATTCAAGGATCGAGATTTGCAAGCTCTCTGTGGGTGATCGATTACCTTTTGCCGCCGCATCATCTGATCATTTAATTTTTCTTTGCACATTCATTACTTAAATAAGTAGCTTGAAGATTGTAGAATTCGAATTAGGTTGTTTGGGTGTGTCCATGCCGCTGGTGTTTGGGGAATATGTTGTTTGGGGAATATGTATCTGCACATTCATTACTTAAATAATTTTTCTCTCTGTTTCTGATTTGAATGTGTGATTGGGAAATATGTTGCTGTGTGCGAATAGTGATGATGAAAAATGCAGTGGTATTTAAAAAAATTGTTCCCTATGGCCTCGGTTCTTACCATAACCGAGGCCAAATGCGCTGCCAATTTTTAAATTAATTAAAAATTTTGTGAATCTATGGCTTCGATTCAGGCGTGACCCGAGGCAGAAAAGCACTTTATGGCTTCGGTTAACACCCGAGGCCAAAAGTCATGTTCTTTTTACCTCACCCCAATATGCCTCGGTTCTAAAACCGAGACAGAATAACAAAAACAACCGAGGCCAAAAGCCCTTACTGCACTGGTGAATAGACTTGTAGTATCTTGAAGTCTCAAGTCTCTTTTTCGTTCTCAAGTCTTAACTTTTTCACAAACATGCAGAGTTATTTATTTTAAGATGAATCATTAATAAAAATAATTAAAAAATTGTTAATCTTCTCAACTCGATAGTAGTCTTCTTTTCCCTAAACTTTAATTATCTTCCTACAAAAACACCTAGCTTTGAATTATGCTCCAACTAATCTATTATCCATTACAAGACTAAACCATAATCTAATTAGTAGTTTTGTAGAAAAATTCAGTTCCTCGTCAAGACATGAAGAAAAAAAAACTCTCGAAACTAGTACATTGAAAAGTACCGAAAAACAAAAATTTGGAAAAAGTAACGCATTTCTAATTCTAATACAAATCCAAAATAGAATAAAAATAACAACAACACAAATAGAAAAAAAAAATATACTAACCAGAGATGAGTTATTTTGACATAACTTATGACCTGTGGTGTATATTTTGCTAGCATGTGACAAGTGTAAGTTTTTTTCACATTGAACTTAGAACAATAAGTATTTGTTACAATTGTACAAATTTTGTGATTACCTAATATGCATAATTGGCATAGTAGTCAAAAATGGAAGTTTTGTGAAGAAAGCTTACTCTAGTTGATTAGTTATTAGTCATGTGCAAATAAATGATGACCTCCTTTTCCATGCTTGGAGTAGGCATTTCTATTATTGCTTGTACTTTGTCAAGATCCATTTTTATCCCCTTTTGGCTAATAATGAATCCCAACAACTTTCCCAATTGCACACCAAATGTGCATTTATCTGCATTAATTCGGAGTTTGAACTTTCACAACCTTTCAAGCAATCTTCTCAAGTTGCCAATGTGCTCTTCTTCAAATTTAGATTTAACGATCATATCCTCTGTAACGTCCCTACTGAAAATTACTTAATTAAAATAAATAAATAAGAAATGAAGATCAAACGACAAAATTTTATTATTTCCAAATGCGGGAAATTTAAAATTTTGTTCATTGTGCCAAAATTTGATTAAACCTAAAGAAATAATCTTATTACAATTTCCAAAATCCGACAAAATAGAAAAAAACATAATTTAATTCCTAGCTCAAGTCCCCAAACTAGCCCTTTCTCTGTCTCTATGCATCGCTAGCATCACCTGTAATATCATCTGCTCCCGTGTAACGAATCACACGATCATCGCCAAACACAAACAGAAAGGGTGAGCTCATAATGAAAATAAGACATACCTTAATAATATCAATTACCCAACTAATATAGTCTAGTTAGTTCTTGGCTAAGACCTTAATCCCCAAGGCTTTTCAACCTTCAAATCACACAAATAGTTAGCCTTGGACTCAGGATTTATGATGCTCACACGAACCTGTTTGCTCGTGGTCCTGCCTCTACAAATCTCCTCGCTCGTAGTTCTGTGCAAACGGTCGCTCAGGCGACCTGGTTTCTTTTTTAGCGAGGTGCAGTCTCGCTTAGGCGAGAATGGACTCGCCTGAGCGAGACATTGCAGAACCCATTGTTTCCCTGTCGCGCTCTCGCCTAGGCGAGAAAGGTTTCGCTTGAGCAATAGGGCCTCTCTCGCCTAAGCGAGGCCTGTTAGCTTGAGTGAGGCTGCGGGAAGGCCACATGGTGGTGCCTCTTGTAAGACCCGGGAAAATTAATTAATTAAATAATTAATTAATTAATAAATGCGGGAGGAAAGCGTCTTTATGACGTTAATTGTTGTTTAATGAGACGTGGAAAAGTACTAGCTCAAGTAGTTGAGAATACTTTGATTGTGTGAGAGGACTTGGGTTTGAGTCCTATGTATGCCAATTATGTGTTGTTGTTTTATGATTTATTTTAATAATATGCAAGAGTATGGAAGTTGAAATGTAAACTTATGTTGATTGTGTAGATTACCAAATGTGAATTGGCATAGTGGTTGTGCTATGATTTTATGGGTGGAAGGTCACGGGTTCAAACCTTGATGAGAACAAATTAATCTCTTTATTTTTGCTATAATGCTTGTGGTCTGAATGTGAAAGGGTGGGAAAGCCCTAGAGGTAATGGGCAGCCAAGGGAGTTGGAAAAGCAGTCCTTAATAGCTTATGAAAGGTAATAATAGGCATTAAAAAGTAAATTTTCATTTTATTCTTTTTTACCACAATTGGGAGTCATATAAAAAGGGAGAATTAGGCCATTAGAAGGGTTTTGGAAGTCTGAAAATTTGAGTGATAAAGGATTACGATTTTGAGTGCGAAAGCTAAATGGGATTGAAAGCAAAGCGGTGGTGGTTGAGAGAGCAAAAAGGGAGGGTTCTAGCGATCATAAAGTCAGGGATTAGGCAACCTTTGGAAGCAAAGATTCACAGGTTAGGGGATCTGTCCTTTGTGCTTGTAAATTTCAGGATTGATATATATAGGTTCTGTGTATTTGCCTCCTCAATTGTAATGGAATTGTGGTAAATTCGTGTATGTGTGATCAAGTAATGATTGGGCTAGGTGGTTTTACGTTGCAAAACCTTTTATGCATTATATGTTTTGGGAATGAGGGGTTTTGGTATGGAATGGTTGTGGAAGCCTAAGTCTTGTGTTTTGGTAGCTTAATTGGAGATAATGCATGATTCTGGTGTTTGTTTTTCCATTACATTGTGTTGGTAGCGCTTGGTTAATATTTTGGGATGGTTTTGGCGAAGTGTGAGCGTGATCAGACTCGAAACCCTGCAAGTCTCGCCCAAGCGGGTCCACCTCGCCTAAGTGAGAATTGCAGAGTCTCACGTTGAGCTCTGATTCATGGTTCTCGCCTAGGCGACCCAGGAGAGGTTTGAGCGACATGGTCTCTCACTCAGGCGAGAGACACTCGCCTAAGCGAGGTTGCGAGGAGAATTTGAGAGTTTGAGCGCGATATCTCACCCAGGCGAGAGGTTTGGAGTTTTAAGCGACTAACACTCTCGCCTAGGCGAGACTGGCTCGCCTAAGCGAGTTCGCGAAGTGTTTTCTTGTGTGTGTGGTGGAATACTCGTCTAGGCGAGGTTTGGGTGTGGTTTTTGGCGAATGTGTGGCTCGCCCAGGCGAGGGGATCTTGCCTAAGCAAGACAACGTGATGTTGTGGCTGTTTTAAGCTCGCCCAAGCGAGGTGAGCTAGCCTAAGCGAAGCAGAGGGCTTAACTTAGGCGAGAGGCTCTGGCTTGAGCGAGTTTATGTGGATTTCTTATGTTTGAATGATCTTGTGAGTGTGTTTTGGCTGTTTATACTAAGGTTAGGTTGTATATGCATGTGGTGTGGCGTTTGGGCTTGAAGGACTAAGTCCATTAGGGGTCTGGGATGTGCTCGGAGGATGGGCATGGAACTGGTTGAGTTCTCGTCGGCTACTAATGGACGAGGAGTCCTTAGTATGGTGATTGCATGTGTCAGGCGCACGATGGGCAAGGAACTCTGATGTTCCCGTCGGCTACTATTGGGCGAGGAGTCCATAGTATGGTGATTGCGTGTGTGCCAGGGTCCAAGTATGAGACTTGGATGTTTTACTATAGACGAGGAGTCTGTAGGGCAGGACTATGAGCGGGATAGGCTCATAGGGTTGGACCACGAATGAGTTAGTTTCGTGGGAGCATAGGAAAGTCCCAAGACCTAGTTCATGCATATGACTCATGAAGGACTATAAGGTCATGGTTGGGTGATTTGAAAAGTATGAAGATTTTAATTATGTATTTTGGGTTGGGAAGCATGTTTATTTTACATATATCTGTTTATAATTTATTGCGCATAGCTCACCCTATCTCTGTGTGTGTGGCGATGATCGGGTATCTTGTTATCCGGGAGCAAATGATTTGACAGGTGGGCCGGGAGATGCATAGACTCGGAGCGAGGGCTAGCAGGGGATATTTTGTATATACATATAGTATATGTTTATGATTTTGTTTTGAGAACCTCATGTAAATTTGGCGGGAGCCATTGCTTTTAATTCAGTTTCATGAAATTGTGGACTCCTGGTTTTATGACTTATATATTAAAGTTTTAAATTTCCCGTGTTTTGGGAAAATGGTTTATATTAAATGCGGACTTTATTGTAATTCGGTTTTTATTTATTTATTATCAGTAATATTCCTTAGGGATGTTACACCTCTTGTAAGGGTATAATTTCGTGAAGGCCTCGTGGTGACGCCTCATTGCTAGTACATAATTCTACTACCACGTGGTGGTGCCTCATTATGCGTATTCGGATAGTCAAGTCTTGGGGGTCTTAAATAATTTTGGTAATCCACGTGTGAATGTCTGCTATTCATGTTTGAACTGAGATTGCATGTTGACTGTTGTGATATAAGATTTCTTTACACTAGCTTACCCTGTTTGCTTGTTTGGTTGTCTTGTATGTGGCTCTTCTCTTATTGCGATGATCATCAATTCTATTGATGTGAGCGGATAGGAGAACATCTGGCAGTGGTAATGATGATAGGAATTATACAGCTAGATGGACTGGACGGGTATTAGGCCCACTATGGGGCCCATCGCTGAAGAATTTATTTGCTCTGCTTTTCTTATCTGTACAAGACCTAGTATTATTAGTTCACTAGTGTATTTTGTTTGAGGTCGTGTGGGCCCTCTTTTATGTTTTACGGATATGTTGGGGTACAAAGTACTTCATATCCCAAATCTTTGTACCCTCTGGATATTATGTATGTGACATTTTATTAAATGGGCTTTATCTATTTATTTGGGACGTTACATGGTGAGCCAATCCGACTCATCACGGGTTCAACCCGAATGAACCGGGTTCTTAGTGGGTTGGGTTCATTTTTAACCCGTACTGAAATTTGTAATTTTTTTTCAACACAACCCGATCCGAACCCGTGATGAGCCAGGTTGGCTCGCGGGTTATAATCTATTTTGACGGCTCTACTTCAATTATTGCATATTCCTTCATTGTTGCAATTGCTCTCGTCTAAATCCTTAATTATTACAATACCTCCATTAATTGCATGATTGTTTACTCATACACTCTCATAAGTTAATATAAAGTAATTAAATTTCAATTCAAATTTCAAAATTGCTTTATATGCATGACCTAATTGACACAATTACAATCTATACACATATTTGTGATAGGTGGAGGACTTGAATCCAATTAGTATAATTGAAACTTGAGTATACTAAAACTATAGTTGCAATAACTAGAGAAGTAAAATTGAAATTAAACCCTGTATAAAAAACCTAACCAAATATGGGAGATGAATCTGTACAAGAAAAATATATAGAAAAACAGGAATCTCGATCTACACTCAAGAGGAAGCAGTAATTTCTTCCATAGAGTCAGTATTTAACTCCTCAGAAGACACTTTCTTATAAGAGTAATCTCTTTCACAATAGAAAGCAGGTCTTTGAGGCAAGGTAACTATTGAACATTCTTTTGTTAACATTGATATAACATTAGACATTGTTGGTCGATCATTTGCATATTGTGCGACACATAAGAGACCCACATGAATGCATCTTTTCACTTCGTCAAGATCAAATGACTCACTCAATGATGGATCCACTAACCGGAGAAGTGCACCTTCTTTCCATAACTCCCATGCCTATCAATATTTTAGACAAATTAGACAAAGAAGAATAATATCCAAGAAAAAGGAACACTTTTATAGTTATTTCACGTACATGTCCTATTAGATTAAGAGGGTGATCATCATCATAGAAGCTAGTGTTTCTTCTCCCACTAACGATTTCAAGCAGCAAAACCCCAAAGCTGTAGACATCAGATTTTGTAGAAAAAGTTCCTTCCATGGCATATTCAGGAGACATGTAACCACTACAAGAAAAAAATTATTCATATTATGACAAAAGCAAACTTTATGTACATATTTTTGTGTTGGAAAGAAATAGTTTTGAGAGCTTACTAGGTTCCAACAATCCTACTAGTATTTGTCATGGATTCTTCCTGTGTAAACATTCTTGCCAATCCAAAATCAGAAATTTTAGGATTCATATTCTCATCAAGAAGTATGTTACTAGCCTTCAAGTCTCTGTGAATTACTTTTAGTCTCGAGTACTTATGAAGATAGAGTAATCCTTGAGAGATTCCTCCTATTATATTGAAGCGCTTCTTCCAGTCCAAAACCTTGCCTCTGTCACAATCTTCTCAAGGAAAGGAATAATAAATATTCTGAGAATATATACTACAGACAAAGGTAACAAAGCAAAAGGAATTTCCTAAATTTCCCATCGCATGAAGCATATTGCAAAATTAAGTTGAGAAATAATTCTCACCAAATAGATAGTAGTCCAAGCTTTTGTTTGACATGAACTCATAAATTAGAATCCTTTCCTCTTCATGAATACAGTATCCAAGTAGTTGTACAAGATTCGTGTGCTGAAGTTCACATATAAGGACCACTTCATTTTTGAATTCCACAATTCCTTGTCTTGATGTTTTTGAAAGTCTTTTTATTGCAACCTCTTGCCCAGAAGGAAGGATTCCCTAAAATACCAACGAAAATATTACTAGACCTTTAATAAAGAAACTTCTTAATTAATATCACAAAATTAATACTTGGTTTCTTTCATATCACCTTATAAACAGGTCCAAATCCACCTTGTCCTAATTTGTTTTCAGGAGAAAAATCGTCTGTTGCCGACAATACTAATGTATAGTGAAACACTTTTAGATTTTGTATCATCTTGAATTCATCCTCAAAGCCTTTGACATCATCGAATCTATTTGGTGCTGCTAAATCTGCATTATTATTATGATTCATCGAATCGATTGAAATATGAATGAGTAAGATTGAGATCAAATCAAGGGATAAAGAACCTACAACCATGTTTACTTCATATATATATACATAACTAACCTTCAAACAGACGTTTTCTTTTCTTTATGGCAAGAGCAATTGCACAGATTACTAACAGAGCAGCTACTACTGATACAACAGTTATCCATATCCACATTTTTTTACCTGCATGAAGCATTCGGCATTTACAAACACGAGTGACTAAAGTTATCAGTAACTTTTGTACTACTTAATAGCTATAAACTAAATTGAAGGGGAAGTACCAAGAAGTTTTGAAATTCTGTAAGGTAAACATACCTTTGTGCTGGGGTTTGTTTACAATTACGAAAAACTTACGGCCCCCACTTGCAACATTAGTACCTTTGGTGGAGTTCCAGCGAAAGAATATACAACCAGTTCCATCATCATCATCAAAGTATGTGAATCCATCACAACTGCAGTTTCTCCAACACATATCCTGACAATCACTTAGGCCATAACTCGAATTTGCTAGATAGGTTGCCATGTTTTCATTGGGGTACCCTATCCTGCTGTCAAATACATCACCACGATGCCTGCATAAGGGTATCTCCTCCCATTGATGGCACCCTTTATCTGTGTTGTAGCCATAACACAGATCAGCCCTCGCATCATCACTATCTCCATTCCGATTTATAACCTGCCCAGTTTCTAAAAGCATCCATATTGTAAGCTCTTCACTGAAAGTCGTGATTGAGAAGTAGCTTTCATTTTCATTTGAGACAATCACGTAATGTGTGTCGTGCATGAATCCACTGTTTCCCAGTTTCCCACTCGCCCAACACAATTTCCCTCTTCGCTTGATTATCAATTCCCTTTTAGTGGGTTCCCACTCAAGTTCAAATGCCCCAAGACTTGGTTTTTCAGTAGTCAACCACGAAACTAGTGACCACTTATGACGACTCTTGTGATTCACACCTAACTTCATCCCAGGGAGCAAAGTATCAGTAGGGTAATCAAAACTTTGCCACAGCGTAGTGTTTGTTCCATTGGGGTGAAGTTGTTGCAGCACAAAGTTGCCTGTGTCCAACAAGGTGGCCACAGTGTTTTCGGAAGGTTGTGGTGAAGAGTAAAGTATGATGGGTTCAACATCTTTGGACTCTATTTTCAGTACACCAGAGTGGTTTAGCAACAGAACTGAAGAATTCATGTCAACAGGTTCATTTCTATTACCAATCCACACATCCAAATTCTCACCTTTGAGGCCATGTATGAACAAGTAACAACCGCTCTTAGTTTCTAAAAAGTGAATGACATAATAACCGTTTTCAGAACGTAACAGGGTGGTGGAATTCAGTCTTTCTCCAGGCTTCAAACTGTTCTTTTCAGAGGTAACGTGGATACAAGTGATCCACAACCAGAAGCTCAAAGCAAGCACAAAATATTGAGGTTTAAAACTCACCATCTTCGAATACTGAAAGTTCAAACTGGAAGGTTTACTATCCCCGGATGTTGGAAGGTACCATCGTTTATCATTTAGGAGTAACGAGTGGTGCACGTTAACCAGCTTCAATTTCAAGTACATTCAGTAACTTTTTGCACTATATTTCAGGATAGATCCAAAATAAATAAGAGCAGGTCAAGTCCGTTTTTAGTCATGAATTTTTCCTCAAAATTAAAATTTATTTTGTTAAAAATTTCGATACATCTTTGAATTTTAAAATAATTGAATATAATATTTTTAATTCAATTACATTAACTATTTTTAAGTATCAAATGTATTATTTTAATATTGAAATTGTTTATGTTATTTCGCACATTTTCAATTTAATATCTATTAAAAAATGTATTTTACACATAAAAAAAAGTTATCATTCTAAACACTTCCAACAACCTTCACGTACTCTTATTTTAGTGTCAAAAACATTATTGTCGTAAATTCGGTAACTTTTACAGTATTTTTAAAGGTTAGTTTAAAATTGAAAATTACTTTGTTTAACTATTTTAAAAATTTATAATAAACCAAGGTTTATATAGAACAAATTAAATAAAAAGTGGTATAGAACTTTTTCTCTTAAAAACTTATTTGGGTTAAATGAGAGAATATTTTGAGTGTTGTTAAATAAGGAAGTTGAGATGAATATGTAAGGTATAAACTCTTATGCAAGATAATATAAGTATCAATCATATTTAAATTCACACACTAACTTAATAGATGAACAGTGGATAACGAAACAAGAACTTTCTTTCCTATAGGGGACCAAAATTTGTTGAGAATAATGGAGTAAACAAAAGTAAAAAAGCAACTTTCCAGCATTCCCCTAAGCCAAGTGGAAAGTTCAAAGTAGATTGAGAGGAAGCAATGAAAAAGAATTAACAATATTTTTTCATATTCAGCAGATTGTCCAAGTCCCTGGGAATTAGGCTTCCATATTCTGTTTGCACTTGTGGCTTGTCACTGTAGGTTCTGCATGGTGGTTGCCTCTTTCTATCTCTTTAAGCTTAACCCTTCATAATTTCTTATTACTCTTGTGAAGGATGGTGAGGGTTGTTATTGGTCTTGCGGGTCTAGTGACTTATGAAACGTGGATGGATGTTTCTGACTTTGGTTGCTTTGTCGAAACCCAACGAATTCATGTTGTTAATATACAGCTTTAATCCTTTTTGAGTGGTGCCCTGGAACGTGGTGGAAGTGTTGCAGCTATGTACGTGGAGATGTTGGGGTTGTTGTTAGTGTTGGTTCTTTGAAATACATAGCACTTAAAAATGGTTTGTAAGTTTGCAATGCATTTTGCTTCTCTTTGATCGATTTTTTTGACTTCTAAATTATAATTACTTTTTCTAAATTATAATTACTTTCTCTTATAATATAATATGACATCTTTTAAGTGATTTTAAAATATTAGAAATAAAAAAATAAAAAAATACAAAATCACTTAAAAAATATTATCTAAAATTATAAAAAAAGTTGTCAAACTTAATAGTCAAAATTAGTTTACTCATTTGTGGCGGCCTAAGAGAAGCCATACCACCCATGTCCCCCTCCTATGAATCACTTGAACTAAAATGAAAACAAACTTATACCTCACATATATATATATATTGTTGTATTTTATATAATTTTATTATATAAAATTATTATTCTCTATTTTATTATTATTGTGGATTAACATTAATTAATAAATTATATTATTTGTAAATATCAGTTATATTGTAAAATTGTTATTGATATATGGATAATATATATTGGGTTTCTGATGAACGATCCGTGATGGGTTGGATTATTCAATGAACGGTCTGTGATGGACTTAAGTATTCAGGAACTTGTTGAGAGGTCCCTGGTCTCTGCTGGTAAGGTTATAAAACTGATACCCATTAATCAGTTTTAATGACTATGTCAAATTATACTTAGATACGTTTTGTAGCACCTACCAGAAAGAGAACATTATAGTCTCAACACACTTATGAAAGATGAATTTTTTATTAATTTCATGTGTTCTACAAGTGCTAATCTTTCACCTACTCTTTCAATAACGAGGTACGCTTCCGTAATTTGTTTGTTTAAAGATTGAGAATTGTTTAATTGATTTAGGGTTTATGATTTATATGATTGATCTTTGTGATTCATAATCTAACAATTGGTATAAGAGCATGTTAGAATTTTAACCCTTGATAAGCATAAACCCTAATTTGTTTTTCCCAAGATTTTATACATCTCTTGTTTGAGAATTAAATTCCGAAACTCTACTTGTGGTAAAATTCCCAAATTTGTCTTTCATCCTTTTTCGTGGGTTTTCAAACACTGCAATCCTAAATATGTTTACGAGCCCTAATTTGGGAAAAATCCCCTATCTGCAAAACCCAAATTTGTTCGAACCACTCTCCTTCAATCTCGAACATTTCTTCTTTGCGCATTGGAGGTACTACTCGTGATGAAGCTTCCAACTTAGCGCTGTTTTTTCTCGTCAATGGTGCGTTGCTGACGGTGGAGGTGTGCGGCTGTTACTGCGATGATGGAGGATGCTCTTGCGGTGGTGACTGCTATGGTTGCCATAGATGTCGCCTGTGGTGGCGTTGTGTGAACGCGGGAGAGCTCATGATCGCGTCTGTGACAACGAATCGAAGTGCCTCCGTCATGTCAGTCCTCGTTCGTTTTCTGGAACGGTGGGTCTGGTGGCGTGGTGGCTAGCGCTGGAACATTCGCAGTTTGCGATTTGGGTTCGCTGTTCCGGCAAGATGGTTTGTTTCGGAGGCGCCCTTCTTCTTGTTTTGGTGGCGTTGCTCCTTCGTCTTCTTTGGCGCAATCGCTGAATCGCTGCCACCGTGCAACCATCGTACATCCATCTTGGGTCACCAATTTGTGGCAATTCCAGAACCCTAATTATAATTTTATAGATTTCATTTTCTTTGAACCTTATGCATTAATTCAGTTTTCTGGTGACTAAGAAATTGTTTTTTTGGATGATGTTACGAAAGTTATGGTTTGGTTTTATCATAGCATGAATACATGTGATTGGAAAGACTTATGTCCTTGTGCTAATGGTTTTGCATTGGCTTTTGCCGTCAATGGTGGCTTGCGGAAGAAAAAAAAAAAGACTTGTTGATATAGTTTTGATTGAATTTTTTATTGCAATTGCCACTGTTAGCTGCAAGCTAATTGATTGGAATTGATGTGATTGAATTGTATGGCTTATGTGAATTGCATATAAAAGTATTGCTTTATGGGTTATTAACAGATGCTGTTTTGATTTCAAGATTTTGAGTATTTAAGTTTCCTAATTGCTTATTTGAATGGCTTTTGTTTTGGGAAAATCTTTTCACTGTTGATGCAATTATCGATATGGTTTGCAATTCATATGACCCATGCACATATTCTATTATTGGAATTAAAATTCATATGTTTCGTGTATATTTTGGATGCACTAGAATGATGCATACGTATTGTTTGGGGATTAAAAACAAAGTGCCATGTATTGCTTTTGGATAGGTGGATTATTGGTTATAATACATGAATTAATTGTATTATTTGAATAAGAATGTAAAAGGAGCATTGTACGCGAAATATGTGAATTTGGATTTGGAATCATGGCAATCGAAAAGTTTTTCATTTCATTGTCAAATCATGCAATTGAATAATGCTTATTGAATGCTATAAAGTTTTTCTATTGAAATTTATTTTTTATATTTTTCTTTGCATATTAAATTGGCATTCAATTAGGGAAAGCAAAGGCACCTAGTATTTATGTTTATATTCTGGTGCATTAACGAAATATGTTTCATTAAATGGGTGCATGATTTTGCTTATTTATTTTAATTGGCGGATCAATTATTGGCTTTATTTAATTACGTTTTTAAGGCATCCGTTTTAAATTAAAAATTAAATGAGTAATATATTTTTATATGACTGTGATTTCACCTATCGTGGATACAGTCGTATGAAATTTTGTGTGGATGAAATAATTTATTTTAATTATTTCATAAATAAAATTTAATTTTGTGTTATGTTTTCTCTGGTAGTGTGTTTATACTTGAATTAAATTTTTTGACCCTTATTTGTAAATGTTCACATGTTTATGTTATTATTTAAGGGATTGTTCATGCATAATATAATTTTATTATATTTTGTTAAACATGAGCGACATAATTTTATATGATTGTAAACTCACCTATCGTGGGTACAATTATATAAAATTTTATGTGAATGAGATAATTTAATTATCTCATTAATTAATTTTATATTATTACATTAATGTCAATCATTCCCTATTGGTATGTTGTCGTTAATGTAATTTATTTTATTTTTTGATACAATGTACTCTTGAATTTTATCTTATGTCAATCATTTGTCTTGTACCCTATCGGTATTAGATTTCTTTATGACATAAATTGTACATAGTATTTTATTTTTGAATTATATTTCTTATTTATTATGATTCAGGACCCTTAGGCGGGATCATAGTGAATGAGAAATTTGGTATTATAGGCATGTTTGACTGTGTATTCAGAAACATTAAATTTTATTGCACAATAATTGTGCATATTAGATGTTTATTTGTTGTTATTGGCTTCTTTCCCATGCAATTGACTTCGGTCAAAACTTTGAACAAGACAAGTTTTGAGGACTGGAAAGAATCTTTGGACTTATATTTGGCAAATACTGACATGAACTCTTCTTTGAGAGAAGAAGAGCCTCCCTCTAGCTCATACTCCTAAGTCCACTACTGTTTAGAGAGCTTCTTGTAAGAAATTGTTGAAACACTCAAAACAAAGTTTGTCCTGGTGGTGTTGAAATACACCATGAAGAAGTCTATATGGTTCAACCTAGTGACTTTACTAGAAAAAGCAAAAAGCATTTGGTTTACAGGTTGAATAAGTCTTTTATAGGCTGAGCTAAGCTTATAAACAATGGCATTTTGAAATTTGACCAGATGGTCATTTCTTTTGGTTTCAAGGAAAATACCACAAATCAATGTGCATTTACTTGAAGGCTAGTGAGAGTCAATTCATCATTATTGTCTTATATGTTGATGATATTCTTCTTGCTAGTAGCAAGGTTGAACTTTTGACTGAGACAAAATTTATTTTAAATAGCTATTGTGATATGATGGACCTTGACGATGCCTCTATTGTTCTAGCCATTCAGTTTTTCGTGTCAGGTCATGTGGCATTGTTGGATTGTCTCAGGGAGGATATATTGATCCTCAAGGTTTAACATGCATTCTTACTCCTCATTTGTAGCACCTATTCAAAAAGGTGACAAGCTCTCTAAATGTCAATGTCCTCAAAATTGATAGACAATGATAGAGTTGAATTGAAAAGTTCCTTAATTACTTCCGCTATTGATAGTTTAATGTATGCTCAAGTTTTGTATTTGTCCCTTTAAATCTTTTGTTTTAATATTGTAGGGAGATACTTGAGCAACCCATGTTTGGGTCATTGTAAAGTCGTTAAAAAAAAAAGGTCTTTAGATATTTGCAGGGAACCAAGGATCACATCTTGACCTATAAGAAGTCTGATCAACTTCAGGTCATTGGTTATTCTGATTCTGATTTTGATGGTTTCCCTGACGACCAAAAATCTACTTCCGACTTTTGTTTTATGATGGAAGGAGAAGCTATTTCTTGGAAGAGGGTTAAACAAACTCTTATAGCTACTCTTAAAGGTAGTATGTTGCTTGTTATGAAGCACTTGTCAAATTGTGTGGCCTAAAATTTGTTTTTTGACTTTCAAATTGTTGAAAGTATTTCTAGGCTACTCGTAATATATTGTGGAAATACTACTGCCTTGCATTTCTCTCAAAACAACATACGTTCTAATGCTCAAAGCATCTTGATATAAAATTTATGTTTGTTAGAGAGAAAGTTTTAGATTTTCAGACTCGGATTGAACATACTGCTACATAAGATATGTTAGTAGATCCACTAACTAAAGGCTTAGCTATTGGAGTTTTTTCAAAATCATGTAACTCATATAGCTGTGGTTAAGTCTTTTGATGTATTGGGTTAGTGGGAGTCTGAGATATACCCTTTATATTATAATGGTTTTCATGAGATGTAAATTTATAAATGACGTCAGTCTCATTACATCTCTTTCAACATATAAAATGTTTGAACCATTTTTGGGATCACATATTTGTTATGTTTATTTTTATTTTATTTATTATCCATTTTTTGAAATCTAAGCATATGGTATGTATCCCTATCGGATATTATCTTTGTGATTCATGCTTATATTTCTTAATTGGTATTTGTGCTTATGTTGTAATTGATATAATTAATTTATTTATTAATGTTATCCAAGTGGGAGATTGTTGTATTTTATATAATTTTATTATATAAAATTATTATTCTCTATTTTATTATTATTGTGGATTAACATTAATTAATAAATTATATTATTTGTAAATATCAGTTATATTGCAAAATTGTTATTGATATATGGATAATATATATTGGGTTTCTGATGAACGATCCGTGATGGGTTGGATTATTCAATGAACGGTCTGTGATGGACTTAAGTATTCAGGAACTTGTTGAGAGGTCCCTGG